>Ga0209400_1000829_pt1 | contig 26692 bp, 25 predicted proteins | sample M_130807_EF_Meta_FD_187313 | JGI IMG/M metagenome (GOLD analysis project Ga0209400, IMG submission 187313) | Freshwater microbial communities from Lake Montjoie, Canada to study carbon cycling - M_130807_EF_MetaG (SPAdes) (version 2) | ecosystem: Environmental > Aquatic > Freshwater > Lake... | reverse complement strand
TGTGTCAAAGGTCCGCGTACATGAGTTGGCAAAACAACTCGGTATGGAGAGCAAGGTTGTCCTTGCAAAACTCCAAGAAATGGGCGAGTTTGTTCGCTCCGCATCATCAACAGTAGAAGCGCCGGTTGTGCGCAAGTTGATCGAAATGTATCCCGATGCAAAACCGGTCGAGGAAAAAAAGCCTGTCAAAAAGGCAGCGGCAAAGAAAGCTGCAGCAAAGCCAAAGGGTGAAGTCAGCGCAGAACAGGCTGCAGAGTTAGCAGCAGAACTTGGTGTCGATATTGAGGCGCTCAAGCTTGAACAAGCCAAGGCAATTGCTAACAAAGAAGAGGCTGCCAAGAATGAAGCGGTAGAGCGCGCGGCAGAAAATGCAACAACGCCAACTCCACCTGCGCCTCGTCCCGGCAACAATCCATTTTCAACAGGTGGCGCAGTTCCTCGCCCACCTCGTCCAGGCAACAATCCATTTTCAACAGGTGGCGCAGTTCCTCGCCCACCTCAACGTCCACAAGGAACCGGAGCGCCACGTCCAGGAATGGCGGGATCTCGTCCAGGTTCAGTACGCCCAGGATTTGCAGCACGACCAGGTGCACCACGCACAGGCGCACCATCTACAGGCACAGGATTTCCACCACGCACAGGTGGTGCGCCATCTTCTTCTCCATATAAATCAAATACTCCAGGAACTGGTGGTGCAACTACCGGTGGACCGCAACGTCCAGGTGGTGGTCGTCCACCACAACGCGGTGGTGCTGGTGGAGCATTTGGAAAAAATGCAAGCAAGAAATCAGGTCGTAAACAAAAGTCTCGTAAGGCGTTGCGCGATGAGTTCGACAATATGCAGGCACCACAACTTGGTGGCGCAGTTGTTCCTCATGGTGATGGCAAAACACCTATTCGTATGCGTCGCGGTGCCTCATTGGCAGATTTTGCAGACAAGATCGGTGCAGATCCAGCAGCGTTAGTAGCAGCGCTATTTCACCTTGGTGAAATGGTTACGGCGACACAATCTGTTGATGCCGATACTTTTGAAATTCTTGGTGTTCAACTTGGCTACAACATTGAAATTGTTAGCCCTGAAGATGAAGACCGCGAATTACTGCAAGATTTCGATATTGATTTAGCGGGAGAACTCGATGATCTCGATCCAGATACTTTGGTGGCTCGTCCGCCAGTAGTAACAGTTATGGGTCACGTGGATCATGGTAAGACATCTCTTCTTGATGCAATTCGTAAATCTGAGGTTATGAAGGGTGAAGCAGGTGGAATTACTCAGCACATTGGTGCCTACCAAATTCACCATGATCATGATGGCACAAACCGCGCAATTACATTTATCGATACACCAGGTCACGAAGCGTTTACCGCAATGCGTGCTCGCGGCGCAAAAGTAACAGATATCGCTGTTCTGGTTGTTGCTGCAGATGATGGGATCATGCCTCAAACAATTGAAGCCTTAAATCACGCGCAAGCAGCAGATGTTCCAATTGTTGTCGCCGTTAACAAGGTTGATAAAGAAGGTGCAAACCCAGACAAGGTTCGCCAGCAATTAACTGAGTACAACTTGATCGCTGAAGAGTACGGTGGAGACACAATCTTTGTAAATGTTTCTGCAAAAGCAGGTATCGGAATTGATGAATTAATCGATTCAATTCTTCTCACAGCAGATGCTGCAATTGATCTTCGCGCAGTTGCTGAAGATGATGCTCGCGGTGTTGCAATTGAAGCCCATCTAGATCGAGGTCGCGGCCCCGTTGCAACCGTTCTTGTTCAACGCGGAACGCTAAAGATCGGTGATGCAATCGTTGCCGGAAGCGCCTTTGGTCGTGTTCGTGCGATGTTGGATGAGAACGGTGACAATGTTGCTGAAGCTGGTCCATCTCGCCCAGTCCAGGTACTTGGATTTACATCTGTGCCAAGTGCCGGAGACACCTTCCTTGTAGCTGATGAAGATCGAACCGCTCGTCAGATTGCAGAAAAGCGTCAGGCGGCAGAGCGAAATGCTCAACTTGCTAAGGCTCGCAAGAAGGTTTCATTGGAAGACTTCATGGAGCAGTCCAAGATTTCTACACTCAACCTTATTTTGAAGGGCGATGTTTCTGGTTCTGTGGAAGCACTCGAAGATGCATTAATGCAGCTAGATGTTGGCGCAGAAGTTGATCTTCGAGTAATTCACCGCGGCGTTGGTGCAATTACCAAGAGCGATATCACTTTGGCATCTGCTTCAACTGCAGTTGTGATCGGCTTTAACGTTAAGCCTGAACCGCAAACTGCAATTTATGCCGATCAAGAAGGCGTCGAAGTTCGCTTCTACTCAGTTATTTACAATGCAATTGAAGAGATCGAACTTTCTCTCAAGGGCATGTTAAAGCCAGAGTACGAAGAATCCATTATCGGATCAGCTGAAGTTCGTGAGATCTTTAAATCTTCAAAGGCTGGAAATATTGCGGGATCAATTGTTAAGGATGGAGTTATCCGTCGTAACGCAAAAGCTCGGATTCTGCGTAACGGCGCTGTCTTGGTTGATAATCTCACCATTGATTCCCTCAAGCGATTTAAGGATGATGCCACTGAAGTCCGAGAAGGATTTGAGTGCGGTATTGGCCTTGGCAATATGAAGGAGATCGCTCAAGGCGACATCGTTCAGTGCTTTGAGATGGTCGAGAAAAAGCGAGCATAAGCAATGGGTCAATCACATCGCACACTGAAGGTCGCAGACCGCATCAAGGTAGTAGTTGCAAACTTGCTGGAGACAAAGATTAAAGATCCGCGTCTAGGTTTTGTGACTGTTACCGATGCGCGGGTAACCGGTGATCTTCAACAAGCATCAGTGTTTTATACAGTTCTTGGTGGTCTCGATGAGCGAGCAGCAACCGCTGCAGCACTAGAAAGTGCAAAGGGTGCAATTCGTTCGGCACTTGGGCGCGAATTAGGTCTTCGCATCACTCCCAGCATCGAATTTTTTGAAGATGGTTTGCCAGAAAGTGCTCTTGCATTGGACTCTTTGCTTGCAAAAGTTCACGAACAGGATGCACAGGTTGCAGAGCTTCGTAAAAATGCCAGTTATGCTGGGGGAGAAGATCCTTACAAAGCACCACGCGTAATCGACGAGGACTAGTGACCCAATTAGTGCACGACCATGGTTTTCTGGTTGTAGATAAAGAGCCGGGCATGACAAGCCACGATGTGGTTGCTATTGCACGCAAGGCGCTGGGCACTCGCAAAGTTGGTCATGCAGGCACGCTTGATCCAATGGCTACTGGAATTCTGGTTTTGGGATTTAACAACGGAACCCGCCTCTTGCAATACATCACAGATGGCGACAAGAGTTATCAAGCAACTGTGGCGTTAGGTGCTGCAACAGTTACCGATGATGTTGAAGGTGAAGTAATCAGCACCGCAGATACTTCTGCAATTACAGATGCTCAGATTCACAGTGAGTTATCGAATATGCGCGGCACAATTATGCAACGACCAAGTTCAGTCTCTGCCGTCAAAATCGATGGAGAACGTGCTTACGATCGAGTTCGGTCAGGTGAAGAAGTTGTTTTGCCATCCCGAGAAGTCACAATCACACAATTAGATGTTCTTGCAATCCGCAGGCTTGAAAAGGGTGTTGAAATCGATATTGAAGTTACATGCTCGGCTGGAACATTTATTCGCGCCATTGCCAGGGATTGCGGGGATGCATTAGGAGTTGGGGGACACCTCAACTCACTACGTCGTTCTCGCGTTGCGGGCTTTGACTTAGCTAAAGCAGTTACATTGGCGCAGCTAAAAAACGGTGAGTTTTCAACCTTGGATTTAGCAGATGTTGCACGAGTGACATTTCCAGTTCGCGAGATTGGATTGGATGAGAAGATCGAGCTTTCCTTTGGGCGCACACTGACTGCTAATTCTGGTCAAGATATTTATGCAGGAATTTCTGCGACGAATGAGTTAATCGCTCTACTACACAACGTGGATGGCAAGGCTAAGCCGATTGCTGTATTCGCGGCAGCGCAATGATTCTGAATTTCCGGAATTCTGTCATAATCAGCAAATGAGCATCGTCGTTATTGGTAACTTTGATGGAGTCCATAAGGGCCACCAGCAAATACTTAAGCGTGCCAAAGAAATTGCTGGTGATGAAAAGATAATTGCTTTGACTTTTGACCCACATCCAGTATCTGTATTTGCTCCAGAACGGGCACCAACTTTACTGACTACCTTAACCGACAAGATTGAACTTCTAAAAATTCACAATGCTGATCAAGTCGCGGTCATAAAGTTTACGAAAGAGTTTGCCTCCATGGCACCTGAAGATTTTGTGAATAAGGTGTTAGTTGAACAATTAAAAGCCACTACGGTAATTGTCGGAAACAATTTTACGTATGGATTTAAAGCAGCAGGAAATGTGCAATCTCTGGCCAACCATGCCGAATTTACAACGGTAGTAATTGATTTACATCTAGAAGATGAGACTTCAATATCATCAACCAGAATACGCACGGCAGTAGTTAATGGTGATGTTGAAGGCGCTCGAGAAATGCTGACCCGTCCACATCGCTTAGACGGCATAGTTGTTCATGGTGAAAAACGCGGACGCGAGATCGGATATCCAACTGCAAATCTTGGCAACATTGAAGGTCAAACAATTCCCGCTGATGGTGTTTATGCAGGATGGTTAACTGTCGGAATTGATCGGTGGCCTGCAGCTATTTCAATTGGAACTAATCCAACTTTTGATGGAGTCCGCGGTCGACAAGTTGAGGCATATGCATTGGATCAAACAGGCCTTGATTTGTATACCAAGGCTGCAACTATCGAATTTGGCTGGAGACTTCGAGATACCTTGAAATTTGATGGATTAGAGCCATTGCTAGAACAAATGGCAAAGGATTGCCTAGAAGCTCGCAGATTAACCGAGTTGTGAGCGGGCAATTCCGCCCGATTTCACCTATTTGTAGGCTTGCTGGTAACCTAGCCCTTCAATCGAGATAGCGAATCTTTCGTGAATCAAACCGAAAGAGCCTCGTGCTCAGTACATAGGGAGAACAAGTAATGGCATTAACACCAGAACTAACGAAAGAAATTATTGCTCAGTACGGTTCAACACCTACTGACACAGGATCACCTGAAGCTCAGGTCGCGCTTCTTTCAAAGCGTATTGAACAGATCACCGAACACTTGAAAACCAACCCACATGATCACCACAACCGTCGTGGTCTTTTGTTGTTAGTTGGACGTCGTCGTCGCATCCTTCAGTACCTAGCTAAGACAGACATCAATCGTTACCGTGCAATTATCGAGAAGCTCGGTATTCGCCGCTAATTAAGTAAACCTAATCTGCCGTAGAGCGATGGTCCTCGGTAGTGGTTTCCGCGCAAACAAAGTTTCACAAAGAAAGTATGCGCGTGAACTTCGATCGAAGATTCATTCTCTTAGCAGATAACAAAGCTCGATAATTTGTCGTGCTTTTCAATCTACAAAGAGGAGGACCCATGGAGGGTCAAGAGGTTCAGTCAGCCGTTGCAGTTATTGATAACGGAAAATTCGGAAAACGAGAGATTCGTTTTGAAACAGGACGCCTAGCGCGCCAAGCAGCAGGAGCTGCAGCAGTTTATCTAGATAATCAAACAATGATCTTCTCAGCGACAACTGCATCAAAAACACCAAAAGATCAATTTGATTTCTTTCCATTAACAGTTGATGTTGAAGAAAAGATGTATGCAGTTGGTCGTATCCCAGGATCATTCTTCCGTCGTGAAGGTCGTCCATCTGAGGATGCAATTTTGACATGTCGTTTGATCGACCGTCCATTGCGTCCATCATTTGTGAAGGGACTTCGTAACGAAGTTCAAATCGTTGTAACTGTTATGGCACTAGATCCAGATCATATGTATGACGTGATTGCGATTAATGCTGCATCAATGTCAACTCAACTTGCAGGTCTACCATTTTCTGGTCCAATCGGTGGCGTTCGCGTTGCTTTGATTGATGGTCAGTGGGTTGCCTTCCCTAACCACTCACAGGTTGCTAACGCAGTCTTTGACATGGTTGTTGCTGGTCGCGTAAACAATGATGATGTTGCAATCATGATGGTTGAAGCAGAAGCAACAGAGCGCACAATTGAATTAATCAAGGGTGGCGCACCAACTCCTACCGAAGAAGTTGTTGCACAAGGCCTAGACGCCGCAAAGCCATTTATCAAGATTCTTTGTGATGCGCAAGCAAAGCTTGCAAAGGTTGCCGCAAAGCCAACTGCAGAGTTCCCAGTCTTCTTGGATTACCAGGATGATGTTTTTGCCGCTGTTGAAAAAGCTGCAAAGGATGAACTTGCAAAAGCGCTAACAATTGTGGGCAAGCAAGAGCGCGAAACAAAGATCGATGAGATCAGTGCAGCGGTTAAGGAATCTGTGAGCGCACAGTTTGAGGGTCGCGAAAAGGAAGTTCCTGCAGCATTCCGTTCATTAACAAAGAAACTTGTACGTCAGCGTGTATTGCGCGACAAGATTCGTATCGATGGTCGCGGTCTTCGCGATATTCGTGCGCTTTCTGCAGAGGTTGAAGTTATTCCTCGCGTACACGGTTCAGCAATCTTCGAGCGCGGAGAGACCCAGATCCTAGGAATCACAACGCTCAACATGCTCAAAATGGAACAACAGTTAGACACATTAAATCCTGAAAATCACAAGCGTTACATGCACAACTACAACTTCCCACCATACTCAACTGGTGAAACAGGTCGTGTTGGTACACCTAAGCGCCGCGAAATCGGTCACGGTGCGCTTGCAGAGCGTGCATTGATTCCAGTACTTCCAACACGTGAAGAGTTCCCTTACGCAATCCGTCAGGTCTCTGAAGCACTTGGTTCAAATGGTTCAACATCTATGGGTTCGGTATGTGCATCAACACTTGCCCTATTTAACGCAGGTGTTCCACTACGCGCACCAGTTGCAGGTATTGCAATGGGTCTTATTTCAGATGATGTGGATGGCAAGGTTGAATATGTTGCGCTAACAGACATCTTGGGTGCAGAAGATGCATTCGGAGATATGGATTTCAAGGTCGCGGGAACAAAAGACTTTGTAACGGCATTACAGCTAGATACAAAGCTTGATGGAATCCCAGCATCTGTACTTGCAGGTGCACTATTGCAGGCAAAAGAAGCGCGGCTTGCGATTCTAGATGTCATGAACGAAGCAATAGATGCGCCAGATGAGATGAGCCCATTTGCTCCTCGCATTATTTCTGTAAAGATCCCAGTTGATCAGATCGGTGCGGTAATCGGGCCTAAGGGCAAGATTATTAATCAGATCCAAGATGAAACCGGCGCAGACATTTCAATTGAAGATGATGGAACAATTTACATCGGCGCAACCGATGGTCCATCAGCTGAAGCTGCTCGCGCACAGATCAATGCGATTGCAAACCCACAGATGCCAGAGGTTGGTGAGCGTTACTTAGGTACCGTCGTCAAGCTTGCAGCATTCGGTGCATTCATTTCATTGATGCCGGGTAAAGATGGGTTGCTGCATGTATCTCAGATTCGCAAGATGCATGGTGGAAAGCGCATTGAAAATCTGGAAGAAGTCATGAAGGTTGGCGACAAGATTCAGGTAGAAATCGGCGAGATTGATCCAAAGGGCAAGTTGTCTTTGGTTCCAGTACTTGAAGATGGAACAACTGGTTCTGCTGAATAAATGAGCGTTCGTCGTTCAGTTTTACCTAGCGGTCTGCGTATCGTTACTGAAGAAGTCCCTTCGGTACGCAGCGCCGCGGTTGGTATTTGGGTAAATGTTGGTTCGCGTGATGAAACCCCAGCCGTGGCTGGGGCTTCTCACTTTCTAGAGCATTTACTTTTTAAGGGAACCAAGCGACGAAACGCATTAGAGATTTCATCATCCATCGAATCTGTCGGTGGTGAAATGAATGCCTTCACCAGCAAGGAGTACACCTGCTTTTATGCACGTGTAATTGATACGGATTTGCCAATGGCAATCGATGTTGTTTCAGATTTGATCACCTCTTCGATTGTCACTGCCTTAGATGTAGATGCAGAACGCAAAGTTGTATTGGAAGAAATTGCGATGCGAGATGATGATCCCAGCGACTTGGTACATGATCTCTATGCCGAGACTTATTATGGTGACACTCCTTTAGGGCGCCCAATTTTGGGAACAATAGATTCAATCAACAACATGTCTCGCTCTGCAGTTTTTAATTATTATAAGAAGCGTTACCTGCCTCAAGACTTAGTTGTGGCAGTTGCCGGAAACATCAAGCACAAAAAAGTTGTAGCTATGGTGGAAAAAGCTCTGTCACAGGATGGTTTTTTGGATGTGATGGGAGCTCCGGTTATTCGCCCCAATGTTGCTGTTAAGAAAAGCGCTCAACAATCTGTTGGTTTGATTAATCGCCCAACAGAACAAGCACACATGTTTTATGGCATGGAAGGCGTTGCCAGACACGATGATCGACGATTTGCAATGGGAATTTTGGCTTCAGCACTCGGTGGGGGAATGTCTTCACGATTGTTCCAGGAAATTCGTGAAAAGCGTGGGCTTGCCTACTCTGTGTATGCATACGCCCAACAATTTGCAGGCAGTGGACAGATTGGTTTTTATGCCGGCTGTAACCCAACAAAGGCGATTGAGGTTGTTGAAATTATCCGCGAAGTCTTAGCCGATGTTGCCGATAACGGAATGTCTCATGAAGAAATTGAACGCGCAAAAGGTGCTGTACGCGGTTCACTTGTTTTAAGCCAGGAGGACTCTGGTTCTCGCATGAGCCGCATCGGCAAAAATGAGATTGTTTACGGACAGATCATGGGTTTTGACGATATTTTGAGGGCTGTTTCAGCGGTCAATGCCCAGGACATTAAGGAAATTGCCAGCGACTTTTTGACAAGAACGCCTACGCTTGCACTTGTCGGTCCCTTTAAATCAGAGTCAAAATTTGAGAAGGTGTTGAGCAAATGATCAATGTCGCAGTGTTAGGCGCGCGAGGGCGAATGGGCTCTGAGGTCGTAAAGGCGGTTGAAGCTGCTGAAGGACTAGCGCTAGTTGACGCACTTGACTTAGGTGATTCCATCGACAAGTTAAAGGGATCTGGAGCACATGTTGTCGTTGATTTCACAACTCCAGATAGCGTGATGACGAATTTAGAGTTTCTTATCAATGCAGGGATCAATGTCGTTGTTGGTACTACAGGTTTCGACGAATCCAAACTTGCATTGGTTAAAGGTTGGCTGGCTGCAAATCCTACTGTTGGTGTTTTAATCGCACCCAACTTCGCAATTGGCGCTGTCCTCATGATGGAGTTTGCTGAAAAGGCTGCCAGATATTTTGAATCTGCAGAAATTATTGAACTCCATCACCCAGCAAAGGTAGATGCGCCATCTGGCACAGCTGCACGAACAGCAGAATTAATGAGTGCGGCACGAAAGCAGGCTGGACTAGGTGCAATGCCAGATGCCACGACCACTTCTCTCGATGGTGCACGTGGTTCATTGGTCGGAGAAATCCCAGTGCACTCGGTACGAGCACGTGGATTAGTTGCACATCAGGAAGTTTTGTTTGGTGGGCTAGGGGAGACCTTAACAATTCGTCACGATTCAATTGATCGAGCAGGTTTTATGCCAGGAGTAATACTTGGCGTGCGAAAAATTATTAATCATCCAGGCCTAACTCATGGCCTAGATAAGTTCATGTAAGGAGCAACCGATGTCAAAAGATCAAATCACAATGTACGGCGCTGATTGGTGCGGAGATTGCCGCCGTTCAAAGCGCTTGTTTGAAGAATTAAATGTTGAATACACATTGATAGATACTGATGCAGATCTAACAGCTGCCGACAAGGTTATGGAAATCAATGGTGGTGCGAAATCAATTCCGGTGATTGTTTTCTCAGATGGAACACACCTAACTGAGCCTTCCGATAATGATCTAAAGGCGAAGCTTGTCTCCCTAGGGATTATCTAAAAAGCGAGATTGCCTAAAACCAGCGATACACCGCTGCCGATGAAACCGCTGCCGAAAGAACTACAACTGGAAACGGTGCTCTTAGCAGGAGCGCAATGATGGCAACCATTAACCCAACTAATCGCTGATCAACCATCAGTTTTGCTTTTTCTGAAAAGCTTTGCACCGCAACTAATGCACTCAGCAAAGCTATTGGGATCAACGCATTAACTCTTTGAATCTTTGGATGGGAAAGCCAGCGATCAGGCACGGAATGTCCTGAGTATTTCAAGGCAAACGCGACCAAAGATGTACCAAGAGTTGCTATCCAAAAGACAGTCACTTTTTCAACCCCATTGCTATTGCTATAAATGCAGTTGCAATGATGGGTAAACCTGCCGGCAATATAGGTGTCATGGCAATTGCGAAAATAGCGCAACTTATAGCCAAAGCGCGTTCAAAATTACCAATTAGTCGAGGCCACACAAGTCCTAGAAACGCTGCGGGGACCGCTGAATCTAAACCGAATGCTCGAATATCTCCCATAGCTTGAGCGCCAAGTGCACCTGCCAGAGTAAACAGATTCCAAAAGACAAACACACCGATTCCGGTGTACCAAAAACCTTTTCGCACCGCTTCATCTCCGCGAGATTCTTGGCCGAGTGCAACAGCTGTTGATTCATCAATTGTTACCTGTGCTGCAAGAATGCGCCTTAAACCTCGCACTTTAAGTCGCGGAGCCATGATGACACCGTACAGAGAGTTTCGTACTCCGAGCAATGAAGCGGTTGCGATTCCACTTAACGCAGATCCACCGGCACCGATTACACCAACTACTGCGAACTGCGAGGCGCCAGAAAAAGTCAATAATGAAAGCAAACAACTTTGCAGAACTGAAAATCCATTGGCAACAGCTGCCGCACCAAAAGCCACGCCATATGCACCAACGGTGATTGAAACACTGAGGGAATCGCGCAAAGTAGCGGAGGAATCCTTGGACACGCGGCAATTGTGCCTTATAAATCCATGTGCCGATAGGGGCTAATGGATAGGGTGCCTGCATGAGTGAAGAAATTATTTACCGCGATGATGTGACCGTTGAATTGGTCAAAGCCAGTGCAAGTGATGCTGATGTTATTTGGGCTGCGCGTGTTTCAACAGCCGGAGAGCAGTCAATGGAGGAAATTGGTGAAGATCCAGCTCGTTCTGCCGGATTAATCAATTATCTTGCGCGCGAGCGCCATGGTTCACCATTTGAACATACCTCGATGACATTTTTTGTCTCAGCGCCAATCTTTGTCTTCCGTGAATTCATGCGCCACCGAATGGCTTCATACAATGAAGAAAGTGGTCGCTATCGCGAATTAAAACCAGTTTTCTATATTCCTGCTGCGGATCGCAAACTTATTCAAATTGGCAAAACTGGTGCATACACATTTGTGGATGGAACCAAAGAACAGTTTGATGTGACTGTCTCTGCCATGAAGGACGCTTATGTGATTGCATACGAAAGCTATAAAAAAATGCTTGATGCAGGTGTAGCTCGCGAAGTTGCTAGAGCGGTTTTACCAGTCGCAACCTACTCATCTATGTATGTGACCATGAATGCACGCGCATTGATGAACTTTTTATCCTTGCGTACCGCCCGCGAGGGTTCTCATTTTCCAAGCTATCCTCAACGCGAAATTGAGATGGTTGCCGAGAAAATGGAAGCCGAGTTCGCTCAATTAATGCCGTTAACATACGCAGCCTTTGAAAAGTCTGGACGAATCGCCCCTTAATACGGGTAGAGTTCGGGTTATGACAATCACTCCGCCTTTTGGGCGGCTTCTGACCGCAATGGTTACGCCATTTAAGAAAGATGGCGAGATTGATTGGGCTGGGGTTGAAACGCTTGCGAACCACCTAGTAGCAAATGGTCATGATGGAATCGTAGTAAATGGAACAACTGGTGAAGCTCCAACAACAAAATCTTCGGAAAAAGAAGAGATCATCCGCGTTGTAAGAAATGCAGTTGGCCCAACAATTAAAGTCTTATCTGGTGCCGGGGATAATGAAACTGAGTACTCGATTAATCAGGCAAAGCGGACTGAAAAAGCTGGAGCAGATGGATTACTTGTAGTTACTCCTTACTACAATAAGCCTCCCCAAGCAGGAATCGAAGCGCACTTTCGCGCAGTTGCAGATGCAACTGATCTTCCAATGATGATGTATGACATTCCCGGCCGTACAGGTGTTCCTATCGAACCAGACACGATTGTGCGCCTTGCAGATCACCCTCGAATTGTTGCGCTCAAAGATGCAAAAGGGGATGTCGCGTCAACCTCTTGGGTTATCAAGCGATGTGGAATTCCGGTTTACTCAGGCGATGATATTTTGAATTTGCCACTTCTGTCAGTTGGGGCTGTTGGATTCGTATCCGTCTGCGGCCATACCGTTGGAAAAGATTTATGTGAGCTTTTAGATTCATGGTTTGCGGGAAATGCTGAGCGTGCACTCGAAATTCATCAAAAGTTGTTGCCCGTATACACAGGAACATTCCGCACCCAAGGCGCTATTTTAACAAAAGCAGCTCTGACATTAATGGGCCTACCAGGTGGCCACACCCGTCTTCCTCTAGTCGATGCAACCGAAGCACAGATCGCGCAGTTGCGTGAAGATCTCCGTGCCGGTGGCGTTGTCCTTAAATAATGAATCATCCACATCCCAATCTAAGTACTCCACCACAGCTTGTCGATGGTGGCTTGCGGATAGTTGCATTAGGTGGACTGACTGAAATCGGCCGCAATATGACGGTCTTTGAATACAAATCAAAACTATTAATCGTTGACTGTGGTGTTTTATTTCCTGAAGATAATCAGCCGGGTATCGATTTAATTTTGCCTGATTTTTCCTACATTAGAGATCGCTTAGATGATGTGATTGGAATCTTTTTGACACACGGTCATGAGGACCACATTGGAGCAGTTCCCTATCTTTTGCGGGAGCGTGGCGATATCGCAATCTATGGCTCGGCCTTGACCCTTGCATTGATAACTGCAAAGTTAAAAGAACATCGCATCACTCCGCTTATCCGCGAAGTCAAAGAGGGCGGCACAGAAGATGTCGGTCCTTTTACATTGGAATTTGTCGCAGTTAATCACTCAATTCCAGATGCACTCGCAGTTGTAATTCACACTGGTGCCGGTCGAGTGCTTGCAACTGGTGATTTCAAAATGGACCAGCTTCCTTTAGATGGCCGTGTTACAGATTTGCGAACATTTTCCAGACTTGGTGAACAGGGCGTTGATCTATTTATGGTTGATTCCACTAATGCAGATGTTCCTGGCTTTACTCCATCCGAGCGGGAGATTATGCCAGCGCTCAATCAAGTAATCTCATCGACTAAGCGACGAGTGATTGTGGCCTCATTCTCTTCACATGTGCACCGCGTCCAGCAAATTATTGATGTTGCAGCTCTTCATCGTCGTAAAGTTGTTTTCATTGGTCGCTCTATGGTGCGCAATATGAAGATCGCCGAAGACATGGGATATCTCAGCATTCCGCCAGATTTAATCATCGATGCAAAAGATTTGGATCAATACGACGACAATGTTGTTTTGATTTGTACTGGCTCACAGGGTGAGCCAATGGCGGCGTTGTCTCGCATGGCAAATGGAGATCACCAGATTCGTGTTGGTGAAGGTGACACAGTTATTTTGGCATCATCGCTTATCCCCGGTAATGAGAACTCAGTTTTTCGAGTTATCAACGAGTTAACGCGGTTCGGTGCCAAGGTAGTTCACAAAGCAAATGCAATGGTGCACGTATCTGGTCATGCCGCAGCGGGTGAACTTCTGTATTGCTACAACATCGTAAAACCTAAGTATGTACTTCCAATTCATGGAGAATGGCGCCATTTAAAGGCAAATGCAGAATTGGCGATACAGTCAGGTGTTCCTCGCGGCAATACCTTCATTATTGATAATGGTGTGGTGATTGACTTAATCGATCACGAAGCTGAAATCGTTGGTGCAATCCCGGTTGGATTTGTCTTTGTTGATGGGCAAAGCATTGGCGACATCACTGAAAGTTCTTTAAAGGATCGCCGCATTTTAGGTGAAGAAGGATTTATATCCTGTGTTGTTGTCATAGATTCACAAAGTGGAAAAATTGTTGCAGGCCCAGATATTCATGCAAGGGGCTTTAATGAAGATGCTGCAATGTTTGACGAGGTAAAGCTGCGAATTGAAAAAGCTCTTGCAGCCGCAGTTGTAGATGGCATTAATGGAACGCATCAACTTGGCCAGATCGTCAGAAAAACAATTGGGGGATGGGTTGGCGGCGAACATCGTCGCAAGCCCATGATTGTTCCTGTAGTCATCGAAGTGTGAGTTCGGCGCGCCTAGTAGGTTCCAAATTGTTCACCCTTTACGATCGTGCGTGTGGCTAAAAGAAAAAAAGTAAAATCTAAGTCAAGTGCTGTAACCGGAGCACTTGGACGCGGAGTTGCAGCCACTTGGCGATTCATTGCTATCTCACTAGGAAAAACTGTTCGCTTCGTAGCACGTGGTGCAAAGGATTTAGATCCTGCCCACCAAAGAGATGGAATTGCATTTTTAATTTTAATTCTCGCACTCATTGCTACGGCAGGAACATGGTTTCATTCTGACAATCTTGTAGGTAGAGCGGTGTATTCGGTGATTTATGGTGGTTTTGGTCAGATAGGAATCTTCGCTCCACTCGTGCTGCTCTATTTTGCAGTTAGGTTGTTTCGGGTCCCGGAAGATTCCAAAGCAACTGGCCGGATAATTATTGGAACTCTTACATTACTTCTCTCATCAACTGGTTTAGCACATCTGTTAAATGGTTCAGTTGGCACAGGCGCCACAGCAATGCGACAAGGTGGAGGGTGGCTGGGTTATGGTGTCACAGAGCCATTAGTGGCACTGATGACTTCTGTACTTGCTTATCCGATCTTGATAATTATTTTTATCTTTGGATTACTAGTAATCACAGCTACTCCAGTGTCACAAGTGATAAGCAGAATTACACTTTCCAGTAAGTGGCTATGGTCTAAGCGACCTGAGCGAGCAGAAAAACCTGAAGTAGATTTCGAAATCACCGATACACCAGCATTTGATACTCCTGTAGTTGCGGCCTGGAACGAGCCGGAAGAGGAGGAAGAACTTGATGAAGAAAGCTTTGATGAAGAGTTCACCGTTCCGGTACCTGTAGCAGCACCATCCGGTGAAAATACAGTCGCAGCAAAACGCCCTGAGCAACTGTTGCTAACTGCTGACGTTAAGTATGAGCTACCGGGCCCGGATATTCTGCGAGCTGGACCTGCTGCAAAAGCAAAAAGCAAGGCAAATGACTCAGTTGTAGCCGCATTGACGGAAGTTTTCCTGCAGTTTGAAATTGATGCAGAAGTAACTGGATTTATGCGTGGCCCTACTGTAACTCGGTATGAGGTCGAACTTGGAAATGCAGTTAAAGTTGAAAGAATTACCGCACTCGCAAAGAATATTTCGTATGCGGTGGCAAGTAGTGATGTTCGAATCCTGTCACCGATTCCGGGTAAATCGGCAGTTGGAATCGAAATCCCAAATGCTGATCGTGAAATTGTTGCTTTAGGAGATGTTTTACGCTCAACAGTTGCTGGTCAAGATCTTCATCCCATGCTGGTTGCATTGGGTAAAGATGTAGAAGGAAACTTTGTCTGTGCAAACTTAGCCAAGATGCCACACTTATTGGTTGCCGGTGCAACAGGTGCCGGTAAGTCATCAATGATTAACGCGATGATTACCTCAATCTTAATGCGTGCAACTCCTGATGATGTGCGTCTTGTGCTGATCGATCCAAAACGGGTTGAGTTGACAGCATACGAAGGAATTCCGCATCTGATTACTCCAATTATTACAAACCCCAAGAAGGCTGCGGATGCATTAACGTGGGTTGTACGCGAAATGGACCTGCGCTACGAAGATCTATCAACTTTTGGTTTTAGACACATTGATGATTTTAATAAAGCAGTACGTGCCGGAAAAGTGACTCCGCCACCTGGAAGCGATCGCACGATAGAGCCATATCCATACTTGCTCGTGATCATTGACGAGCTTGCAGATTTAATGATGGTTGCAGCAAAAGAGGTAGAAGAATCCGTAGTGCGAATAACGCAATTGGCACGTTCAGCAGGAATCCATCTGGTTCTTGCGACTCAGCGCCCATCAGTTGATGTTGTAACGGGATTAATCAAAGCAAATGTTCCATCCCGACTTTCATTTGCAACAAGTTCCTTAGCTGATAGTCGAGTAATCTTGGATACACCGGGTGCAGAAAAGCTTGTTGGCCAAGGTGATGGTTTGTTCATCCCGATGGGTGCCAGTAGAGCAATCAGAATTCAAGGAGCATATGTTTCTGAGCGAGAAATTGAAGCGGTTACAACACATGTAAAAAAGCAGTTAAAGCCTAGGTATCGAGACGATGTCACCGCACCTGTTAACCAGATGAAAATGGTTGATAAAGAGATTGGAGATGATCTGGATATCTTGTGTCAAGCAGTTGAACTTGTTGTTGGTACACAGTTTGGATCTACTTCGATGTTGCAAAGGAAATTGCGAGTTGGTTTTGCAAAAGCAGGGCGCCTAATGGATTTGATGGAGTCACGAGGTATCGTTGGTCCTTCGGAAGGTTCCAAAGCGCGAACCGTCATGGTCAAACCTGATGAACTAGATTCAGTTCTTGCAACGCTCAGAGATTATTAACAATTGGTAAACAAGTAACATATAGCCCCCGGTTCACCCCTAATAATCACGCTTGGACCTATTCACCCCTGCCTCGCCTGCTTTAGACTTATCTCTCACCCCAATGCACATAAGAGGATTACGCATCATGTCTCTCGGATCATTGATTACACAGGCACGAAAAAGTGCTGGCCTGAGTATCGACGATCTCTCCGAAGCCACAAATATTCGCAGTGCATTGTTGAAGGAAATGGAAGCCAATAACTTTACTAAATGTGGCGGAGAAACTTATGCACGTGGGCACATTAGAAATATAGCAACCAAGCTAGGTGTTGATCCGCAAATTTTCATTTCTGTCTTTGAAGAAGAGCACATACAATCAGATCGCTCAATGCGGGATTTACTGGTTGAAAATAGTGTCATGCGAGTTCCAGAAGAAATTCGTAAAGTGTCATGGAAAGTCCTAGCTACGATTTCAGTTGCATCACTTTTTGTAGTGGCCATTGTCCAAATAATTATTTCAAATTCCTCTTCTACACAGATTCCAGATCCAATAGCAACAGTGTCTGCGGCAGCATCAAATTCTGCAGCTCCTACAACTGATCCAACTCCTACAACCGAAGCTACCGTCACTACAGGTACAGGAGTTGAATTGATCATCACTGCATCCCGAGCTAAAAGTTGGCTCTTTGTTTCTGATGCTTCTGGCCGTACCTTGTTTAGTGGCCAAATTGCTCGTGGCGTTACAAAAACCTTTAGTACCGATGTTTCCCTCAATGTAAAAGTTGGCAATGCAGGCGGAGTTGACCTAATCGTTAATGGCAAAAAAGTAGATTCAATCGGTGGAGATGGGGAAGTTGTTAGCGTGTCGTACGGAGTAGATTCTTAATCTCTTCAAACAGGGTAAGATCGCGCAAATGAAGCGCACTGTTGCAGTAGTCACACTTGGGTGCGCGCGCAACGAAGTTGATTCTGAAGAACTCGCAGGACGATTAGCAGCCGATGGTTGGACCTTGGTTGATGATGTTGAAGCTGCTGAAGTTGCACTTGTAAATACCTGCGGATTTATTGAATCTGCAAAAAAGGATTCACTGGATGCCTTGCTTGAGGCAAACTCGCTTAAAGGCCATGGTGTCACCCGCGCCGTTGTAGCTGTGGGTTGTATGGCCGAGCGATATGGAAATGAGTTAGCTGAAGCGCTTCCAGAAGCCGATGCGATCCTAGGTTTTGATGATTACAAAGATATTTCTGCACGATTGCAAGCAATCATCGCTGGTGAATCACACACACCGCATGTTCCGCGTGACCGTCGAGCCTTACTTCCGATTGCTCCGGCAGAGCGTGCTGATGCTCGCGAGAGCGAAGAGTTTTCCAGAAAGCGACTAGGTAAAGCGCCATGGGCCCCACTGAAGATTGCCTCTGGTTGTGATCGTCGTTGTTCATTCTGTGCCATTCCATACTTCCGCGGCTCATTTATTTCTAGACGTCCTACCGAAATTATCAAGGAAGCGCGTTGGTTAGCAGAAAATGGAGTAACCGAACTCTTCCTGGTCAGTGAAAATACAACCTCATACGGAAAAGATTTAGGCGACTTGCAGTTAATGGAAAAAATCTTGCCTGACATCGCGGCACTACCTGGAGTTGAAAGAGTGCGTCTTTCTTACTTGCAACCAGCTGAAATGCGTCCCACACTTTTACAAGCCATAGTTGCAACCGATAAAACAGCGCCATATTTTGATCTCTCTTTTCAGCACACTAGTCCTACCGTACTTCGGAGAATGCGCCGGTTTGGAGATAGCGAAAAGTTCTTACACTTGATTAGCCAAGTTCGAGCGGTTTCACCAGAGGCTGGCATCCGTTCAAACTTTATCGTCGGTTTTCCAGGTGAAACCCAAGCAGACTTTGATGATCTTGCACACTTTATAACTTTGGCAAAACTAGATGCGGTAGGTGTTTTTGGGTACTCCGATGAGGACAATACCGAAGCACTGAATCTAGCTGACAAGGTAGATGCAGATGTAATTGCGCAAAGAGTTGAGACACTGTCTTCACTGGCAGATGAGATGGTGTCCTTGCGAGCCCAAGCCCGCATCGGTGAAAATGTCCGGGTACTTATTGAGGATGAAGAGTTACAAGAAGGACGCGCTGCTCATCAGGGCCCAGAAGTCGATGGAACCACATCTTTCCTTGGGACCAATTTCACAGTAGGTCAATATGTTGAAGCTGTCGTCATTGATTCAATGGGTGCAGATTTGGTGGCTAAACCCTTATGAAATTACCTAGCTTTATAACTCCAAATTTCATTACCTTTTTGCGCTTATTTTTTGTACCGGTTGGCGCATATACACTTTTTAAGAATGGCGGCGATGATCCAACATGGCAATACATCTCATGGGGCGTGTTTTTCGTACTAGGTATGTCTGATGTGTTAGATGGCAATCTAGCGCGCAGCAGTGGAAAGATCACTGAGCTAGGGAAATTCTTAGATCCAGTTGCAGATAAATTCATGATCGGTACCGCCATGGTTTCACTATCAATTTTAGATCGAATGCCCTGGTGGATAACGATCGTGATATTGACTCGAGAAATTGGAATAACAATTTTTCGGCTGTTCTTTATCAAGAGAGGAGTTATTCCTGCCAACAAAGGCGGCAAGATAAAGGCTATGATGCAGGGTTTTGGTGTCGGTTTTTATGTTCTACCACTCAGCGAATCTTTGTTCTGGTTCCGTGATGGATTTATGTATGTTGCTGTCATTTTAACTATCGTTACCGGTGCATATTATGTAAAATCAGCCTTCAGGAATACAGCGTGATGAAAGCAAAGGTGGCGTGAGTGTTTTTATCAAAAGAGATCGTCGAATTTGCAACTGAGATCGTTGAACATTTGCGTCAACGCGGCGAAACAATAAGTACGGCAGAGTCATTGACTGCAGGATCTGTCAGCTCAGCGATAGTGACAATTGCTGGCGCATCCGATGTCTTCGTCGGTGGAACAACGGCCTATCGTGATGAAATTAAGATTTCTCATCTCAGCGTTGACCCTGAACTTATTCAGAAACATTCAGCGATCAGTGAAGAGGTCGCGGTTGCAATGGCCAAGGGCGCTATCAAATCTTTTGGAACAACCTGGGCAATCGGAACCACAGGTGTTGCCGGGCCGAACCCACTCAACGGTCACCCTGCGGGAACTGTGTGGGTTGCAATCGAAGGCCCAGTCAGCCAAACAATTGAATTGGCGCTCACGGGCGAACGCGAATCGGTAAGAAACGCAGCCACATCAAGCGCGATTGCCACCTTTGCGCGTATCCTTAGACATCGCGTTTGAAGTTAAGATTGAAAGATCGACAGAGGAAGGGGAAATGACAATGGTGCTAGTTCGTGAAGCAGTTGGGCAAACCCTTCGAGCTGCCCGCACAGCGCAAGGCCGCACATTACGTGATGTCGCCCGTGATGCTCGAGTCTCCTTAGGGTATCTCTCCGAAGTTGAACGTGGGCAAAAAGAAGCTTCTTCTGAACTTCTCAATGCAATCTGTGTGGCATTAGGTCTATCGCTCTCTGGTGTTTTCAGCGCGGTGTCAGTAGAGCTCAAGAGCCGTGAGGGCGTCACTCTCACTGTTGTCGATGCCGCTTAACAAGTACGCGCCACAAGTAGCAACTCACCGCCGTACGCAAGAAGCAATTTTAGAGGCAACAAAAAAGTTGGTTATAACCACTGGTTTGAAAAAAATGTCCATGATTGAAATCGCCGACATGGCAGAGGTTTCTCGTGCGACGTTATACAACCACTATCGGGACAAGGACAGCGTCATTCGTGCATTATGTGAATCAGAGTTAGCGCACTTAGTTGCAACAGCACAAGCAGCACCCGATCCCACATCAGCGCTTGAACAGCTATCAGTTTTAGTTTCCGAAGATAAGGCTCTAGCCGCCATGCGTGTACAAGACCCTGACTTGTTGACAATTGCCCTAAGTATGCAGCAGGAAAAGTTATGGAAAGCTTTTTCAATTGCTCTGGCTAATTTGCTAGGCCCGGAAAAAAGCGAGTTTGCAACACGATGGTTAATTGGCCAAGTCTTTCATCCAATTACTTCTTCTCAATCTCGCTCTCAAGCAGAATCGATCACTGGTTTTGCGAATCTCTGATCTGCGTGAGCGTATCTGCTTGTCATTCGGGGATGCGTGGGCACCATCATTTTCTGCTGATATTGCACTATCTGAACTTGGTAGTAAGAGTGTGAATGAAGCTTTGGCTGCAGGGTATGAACCAGATGTAATTTGGAAAGCTGTCTGCAAGGCCCACCCACATGAGACAGAGAAGCACAGATATTAAAATGGCAATAAAAGCGCACCGATTTTCAAATGGAACCGATAAACCGGCACTTGTTCTTGTTCATGGATTGGGTTCGGCCGGCACCATTTGGAACTCCTTGATTCCGCAGTTAGTTGAGAAATTCACAATCTATGCAATTGATTTGCCGGGACACGGAGAAGCACCTTTGACACCAGGGGAGCAGCTGGATCCAAATTCGCTAGGGCGGTTAATAGTTGATTACATGGTTGCTGAAATGGATGTGCAAACAATGCATGTTGCCGGCAACTCCTTAGGCGGCTGGATTGCTTTAGAAATGGCAGCTGTTGCTCCTGACCATGTATTAAGTGTTACCGCGCTTGCTCCAGCAGGCTTGTGGCATGAAGCTCCGCCTCGCAAACTTCCGCCCAGTTGGGATGCTCGCATCCTTGCAAAAATCTCGCAGCACTTTATGCGAATTGCTTATCGAATCCCGATGCTAAAAGCGATCGGCTATAAGAAAATTACACATCTATGGCGTGAATTAAGTTACGAATCCTGTCGGGATTCTGTAATAGCGATGGCTAGGTCAAAGGGGTATATGCCGGTGTGGCATGGAGCAAATGGGCGTAGATTTGAATCTGTGGTGCCAGAAAAAGTTCAACTCTCAGTAATTTTCGGAGATAATGATCTGACGTTGCCAGAGGAGATTGCACAAGAAAAAAGTGTTGCACCAAAACATTCGCGGTGGATTGTCGTTGATAACTGCGCACACGTAATTATGTGGAACTATCCACAGTTAACGGTTGAGTTGATCAGCAAAACCGCCCAAATCGCGTCTTAAATTAGGTTTAGCAGTAAACTTCTAACACCCAGGGATCCTTTTTCGTGCCGTCAATTAGCTCACATTCAAATTTTTCTGAAACAATTGCAATCAACTGTGCTGGAGATTGCGGCACTGTAGCTGCTTTCAGTATTTGATGTGTGAGCTCACCTCGAGTTTTCTTGGACATATGCGTGATTACTTTTTTGACACCAGCAATTTTTGTAAACACCTTGATTTCGACAGTAATTGCAACGGGGGATTGCCACACCGTTTGATACGTTGAAGATCTGCAATCGATAATCAATTCAGATTCGAGCCCATCTAAATCTTTAGCAACAAGCGGTGCCATCTTTTTGTTGTTAATTTTTTCTTTGTATGGCTCAATTGGGTCTAGTGGGCGCAAAACTCCGTACTTGGCTGAGATTATGGCGATAGATCTAGCTCCCAGGCCTTGCTGGGCCTTTGTAAGTCTCTCCCAGCCCAGCGCCGCATAAAGGACCCCCGCATAAACGCTGATCGCAGGGCCAGGTAGCTCTGATTTCTTCTCAGAGGGCGGCAACAGGATCAACACGGGTGCAAGTATGCCTGCGGCGACACGCACGATCCTTGTCAGCCGCACCTGATACCTTTCGAACAGATGTTCGGATAAACTACCCCAGTACAACCAGAGCGGTTCCAACCTCCGCCTGCAGCACTTCTCCACACAAGTTGTGGAGTATCTGCAGTCCGTCGTTGGGTCTCCGTACCTTCTGGGCCGCACACCAAACGAACTGCATATTGCAGGACGTTCTATCGAAAGGAATGTACGTGGCTACTGAAAAAAGCAACAAAGCAAACGATGCAGCACAAGACAAAGCCAACAGCGAACGCCAAAAAGCGTTGGACACAGCCCTAGCCCAGATCGAACGTCAATTTGGTAAAGGCTCAGTAATGAAGATGTCAGAGCGTCAGAACACAGTGATCGAAGTTATTCCAACTGGTTCAATCGCATTAGATATCGCACTTGGAATTGGCGGACTTCCACGAGGTCGCGTAGTTGAAATTTATGGACCAGAGTCTTCAGGTAAGACAACACTCACATTGCACGCAATCGCAAATGCTCAAAAAGCTGGCGGTATCTGTGCCTTTATCGATGCTGAACACGCATTTGATTCAGAGTATGCAAAAAAGCTTGGTGTGGATATCGATGCGCTCTTGGTGTCACAACCAGATACTGGTGAGCAAGCTCTAGAAATCATGGACATGCTTATCCGTTCAGGTGCCCTTGATCTAGTAGTTGTTGACTCAGTTGCAGCATTAGTTCCACGTGCAGAAATTGAAGGCGAAATGGGCGATTCTCACATGGGTCTACAAGCTCGTTTGATGTCTCAAGCACTTCGTAAAATTACTGGCGCTCTTCATCAATCAAAGACAACAGCGATCTTTATCAACCAGCTGCGCGATAAGATCGGCGTTTTCTTTGGTTCACCAGAGACAACAACAGGCGGTAAGGCGCTTAAGTTCTACGCCTCTGTTCGACTAGATATTCGTCGTATTGAAACTCTCAAAGATGGCCAGGAGTCGGTTGGTAACCGTACCCGCGTAAAGGTCGTTAAGAACAAGATGGCACCACCATTTAAGCAGGCAGAGTTTGACATTATTTATGGCACAGGAATTTCACGCGAAGGCTCATTAATTGATATGGGTGTTGAAATCGGTGTTGTTAAAAAATCTGGTGCTTGGTACACCTACGAGGCAGATCAACTGGGTCAGGGCAAGGAGAATGCACGTGCATTCCTACTTGATAATCCAGATCTTGCTAATGAGATCGAAAACAAGATCCGTGAGCACTTTGTACCTGTTGAAGTTGATCCAGAGCTAGTTGCCGCTATCGATGAGGCCGCTGCAGAGGTGGATTTCTAAGCTCCAATGTTGGAGTTCATCAAGGTTGACCACGAGGCTGACCCTTACTCAATCGCACACACCATCGCGCTCAATGCGTTGGTTGCGCGGGCCAAGAGTAAGGGTGAGCTTCTGGCTCACCTAAAAAAGCGTGGAGTTGAAGATGATGTTGCTCAGGCAACCATCTTTCGACTTCAAGAAAAAGGATTGATCAATGACACAGAGTTTGCAAAGGCGTGGACACAATCTCGCCATAACTCAAAGAAGTTGTCTAAGCGAATAATCGCAGGTGAACTTCGCACCAGGGGTGTCGACCAGTTCAGTATTGATCAAGCACTTGATGAGATAGATGATGAGTCAGAGTATCGAACAGCATTCTCGTTAGGTATGAAAAAATTTAACACAATGAGCCGCCTAGAACCCGAAGCTCAGATTCGCCGAATCCAGTCCTTATTACAAAGAAAAGGTTTTTCCTTTTCTACTATCTCAAGGGTTATTCGCGAGCTAGATGTTCAGTCAGACGAGCTGCAGTAGCAACTACAGCAGCGGCATGAATCCTGCCTGGTTGACGTCCTAGACGCTCGATCGGGCCGCTAATACTTACCGCAGCAATCACCTTGCCATTAGGGGCGCGAACAGGGGCTGATACTGAAGCAACGCCCGCTTCGCGCTCTCCAACAGATTGCGCCCAACCTCGACGTCGATCAGCAGATAGTTGAGCGGCGGTGAACCGTGCATTAATCAGACCTCTGTGGATTTTTTCTGACTCTTCCCACGCCAATAAAATTTGCGCAGCAGAACCTGCCTGCATGGTCAATGCTGCTCCCACAGGAACTGAGTCGCGCAATCCAGACAAACGTTCAGCAACTGCTACACAGATTCGAATATCTCCTTGGCGGCGATATAACTGGGCGCTTTCTCCAGTTGCATCGCGTAAGGCTGCTAATGCCGGCGCTGCCGCAGCCAACAAGCGATCTTCACCAGCTGCTGCGCCCAATTCACCAGAGCGAGGCCCAAGTACAAAACGGCCCGTTAAATCACGCGCCACCATACGGTGAAACTCAAGTGCTACAGCCAATCGGTGGGCGGTAGGGCGGGCGATTCCGGTTGCGGCAACAAGTTCGGCAAGTGAGTGCGGACCAGCCTCAAGTGTGCTCAAAATTGCCACGGCTTTGTCTAATACGCCAACTCCGCTATTCTTCTTGTTCATAGAGTGATATTAGCATCTCAGTATCTGATACCACAAACTGGATAGGCAAGGAGTCAGCGCAGTGGGGAAAACACTAGCCGAAAAGATCTGGGCAGAGCATGTTGTTCGCTCCACACAAGGTGAACCTGACCTGATTTATATTGACCTGCACTTAATTCATGAAGTTACAAGCCCGCAAGCATTTGATGGTTTGCGCCTTGCAGGCCGTTCAGTTCGACGAGCTGATTTAACTATCGCAACCGAAGATCACAATGTGCCGACCTTGAATATTGATCGGCCAATTGCAGACCCAGTATCAAAGTTGCAGGTCGACACTTTGCGCGCAAACTGCAAAGAGTTTGGCTTACGCCTTCACTCCTTAGGCGATAAGGATCAAGGTGTGGTCCATGTTGTGGGACCCCAACTTGGAATCACGCAACCGGGCATGACAATTGTCTGCGGAGATTCGCATACTTCAACGCATGGTGCCTTTGGCGCACTTGCATTTGGAATTGGAACTTCAGAGGTTGAACATGTTTTGGCAACACAAACATTGCCACTGCAGCGCCCTAAGACTATGGCGATAAATGTCGAAGGAACTTTAAAGCCAGGAGTGACATCTAAAGACATCATCCTTGCAATTATTGCAAAAATCGGCACAGGCGGTGGGCAAGGTTATGTAATCGAATACCGTGGAAGTGCTATTCGTAGTCTTTCGATGGAGTCACGCATGACTGTGTGCAACATGTCAATCGAAGCTGGTGCGCGTGCTGGATTAATTGCTCCAGATCAAACAACATTTGATTACATCGCGGGAAAGCCACATGCACCGCAAGATTTTGAAGCAGCGGTTTCATACTGGTCTACCTTGTTTACAGATAGCGATGCTACTTTTGATGTTGAAGTAGATTTGAATGCAGATGAGCTAGAGCCATTTGTAACATGGGGAACCAACCCAGGTCAGGGCTTGCCACTTAATTCAGTTGTTCCAAACCCAGCAGATATTAAAGACGCTGAAGCAAGAACTGCGGCAGAGCGGGCACTTGTGTACATGGGTCTTGAGGCGGGTACTCCACTTAAAAACATAGCCATTGACACTGTTTTCTTGGGCTCATGCACAAATGGTCGAATAGAAGATTTGCGTGCAGCTGCAGATGTCTTAAGGGGCAAGAAAATTGCGTCATCGTTGCGCATGCTAGTTGTCCCAGGATCAGCGCGAGTGCGTTTGGAAGCAGAAGCTGAAGGCTTAGACAAGGTCTTCCTAGCTGCAGGTGCTGAATGGCGAAATGCGGGATGTTCAATGTGCCTTGGCATGAACCCAGATCAATTAGCCGTCGGAGAGCGCTCGGCCTCAACATCTAATCGCAATTTTGAAGGACGACAAGGCAAGGGTGGGCGTACCCACTTGGTAAGCCCACTTGTAGCTGCTGCAACTGCGTTACGCGGAACACTGTCATCACCTGCGGATTTATAAGGAGCAAACACAATGGATAAGTTTATTTCGCACACAGGCACCGGCGTTCCGCTTCGCCGTAGCAATGTAGATACAGATCAAATCATTCCTGCTGTCTATCTCAAGCGGGTAACCCGTAGCGGTTTTGAAGACGGCTTATTTGCAGCATGGCGCAATGATCCTGAATTTGTCTTAAATCAAGAGGCGTACAAAAAGGGAACGGTTCTTATTGCTGGCGCAGATTTTGGTACTGGTTCATCCCGTGAGCATGCGGTGTGGGCGCTACAAAACTATGGCTTTAAAGTAGTTATATCTAGTCGCTTTGCCGATATCTTCCGTGGCAATTCTCTTAAAGGTGGCTTGTTGACCATCATCCTTGATCAA
>Ga0209400_1000827_pt1 | contig 26717 bp, 23 predicted proteins | sample M_130807_EF_Meta_FD_187313 | JGI IMG/M metagenome (GOLD analysis project Ga0209400, IMG submission 187313) | Freshwater microbial communities from Lake Montjoie, Canada to study carbon cycling - M_130807_EF_MetaG (SPAdes) (version 2) | ecosystem: Environmental > Aquatic > Freshwater > Lake... | reverse complement strand
GACTTTCGCTCTCACCGCACCGACCATAGGGAGAACCGTGGATTTAGAAGCAGTCAAGGGCGATATCGAACGCGTAATCGTGACCGAAGAACATTTGCAAGCACGTATCAAAGAGCTAGCAGCAGAGGTTGATAGAGATTACGAAGGTAAAGACCTTTTGCTTGTTGGTGTATTAAAAGGTGCAGTTATGGCAGTTGCCGATCTTTCGCGCGCGCTGCAACGTCACATAGATATGGACTGGATGGCGGTTTCTTCATATGGATCTGGAACAAAGTCCAGCGGAGTTGTTCGCATTTTGAAAGATTTAGATCGCGACATCACGGGCCGAAATGTATTGATTGTTGAAGACATTGTTGATTCGGGTTTAACACTTTCTTGGCTCAAGGCAAACCTAGAATCACGCGGCGTTGGTTCAGTAGAGATTCTTTCAATTTTACGTAAGCCAGAAGCTGCAAAGGTTGAAGTCAATGTTAAGTATGTCGGCTTTGATATTCCAAAAGATTTCGTAATTGGGTATGGACTTGATTTCGATGAAAAATATCGCAACCTTCCTTTCATTGGTGTGCTTGCGAAGCACATGTACGAATAAGAACTAGAAACGAGAATCCCCAAATATGTCACAAGCACAAAAGCCTAAGAAGCAAGCAAAGAAGAGTTTTTCTGGCAAGAACACGCCAAAGAAACCTGCCACCACTGGCGGAAAAATCTTTCGCGGTCCTCTATTTTGGATTGTTGCTGCAATCTTTGCTGTCACGGTTTTTGGTCAAATCTCATCTGCGGGCAATAAATACACGCAAATCGAAACATCACAGGCAATTGATGCGATTATTCAGTCAAAAGTCTTATCCGCCGAACTAGTTGATAGAGATCAAAAGATTCGCCTAATCCTTACTCCTGGTAACACAATTAAGGGCGATACAAAGGTTGAGGCATTTTATGTTGCGCGCCAAGAGCCCACCTTGATTGATGCATTGACGGCTAACCCACCTTCAAAGGGTTGGAACGTAAAGGTTCCGTCGCAATCACTGTTGGTTTCATTCCTCTTCTCTATCGTTCCATTCCTGCTCATCGGACTCTTGTTTTTCTGGTTTATGAGCCAAGCCCAAGGCGGAAACAAAGTATTCCAATTTGGAAAATCTAAAGCTAAATTGCAAGACAACGATGTACCAAAGACAACATTTAAAGATGTTGCAGGCGCGGACGAGGCACTTGCCGAATTAGATGAAATAAAAGACTTCCTTGCCAAGCCAGAAAAATACGCACCACTTGGCGCAAAGATTCCTAAGGGTGTTTTGTTGTTTGGCCCTCCAGGAACAGGTAAGACACTTCTGGCTCGCGCAGTAGCCGGTGAAGCCGGAGTCCCTTTCTATTCCATTTCAGGCTCTGACTTTGTTGAAATGTTTGTTGGTGTTGGAGCAGCACGTGTGCGCGATTTGTTTAATCAGGCAAAAGCAAACGCACCTGCAATTGTTTTCATTGACGAAATTGATGCTGTCGGTCGCCAGCGCGGTGCAGGCATGGGTGGTGGTCACGATGAACGTGAACAAACACTCAATCAATTATTAGTTGAGATGGATGGCTTTGAAGAAAACTCACAAGTTATTTTGATCGCTGCAACAAACCGTCCAGATGTTTTAGATCCTGCGTTGCTTCGTCCAGGTCGCTTTGATCGCCAAATCGCAGTTGATCGCCCAGATTTGAAGGGTCGTGAAGCGATCTTGCAGGTACACGCTAAGGGCAAGCCACTTAGCGATGAGGTAAAGCTAGTTAATTACGCACGTCGCACACCTGGTTTTACAGGCGCCGATCTTGCCAATGTTCTTAATGAAGCTGCACTTCTATCTGCTCGTGAAAACAAATCTGTCATTGGAAATCCAGAGCTAGATGAAGCAATTGATCGCGTCATGGCTGGACCACAACGTAAATCTCGCTTAATGAGCGATGATGAACGTCGAGTTACCGCCTATCACGAAGCAGGTCACGCTCTTGTTGCACATGCAATGCCGCATACAGATCCAGTTCACAAAGTAACAATCATGCCGCGTGGCCGTGCCCTTGGTTACACAATGGTTCTTCCTGATGAAGATAAGTACTCAACAACTCGCAATCAACTACTTGATCAGTTGGCGTATTCATTAGGTGGCCGTGCCGCTGAAGAATTGATTTTCCATGATCCATCAACAGGTGCATCCAACGACATTGAAAAGGCGACAGAGCTTGCTCGTGCAATGGTTACTCAATACGGAATGACTGAAGCAATTGGTGCTATCAAATTGGGTGGCGGAGCATCTGAGCCATTCTTGGGTCGCGATTATGGACATCAACGTGATTACAGCGAAAACATCGCAGGAGTGGTTGATCGCGAAATTCGTCGACTCATTGAAAATGCACATCAAGAAGCTTTTGATATTTTGGTTGCAAACCGGAAGATCCTCGATGAAATGGTTATTGAACTTCTTGAAAAGGAAACTTTAAACAAGGATGAAATTGTCGCAATCTTTAAAAAGGTAAAGCTAGTTACTAAGCGTCCTGCATGGACTGGTTCTGCTACTCGTATTCCTTCTGAGCAACCACCAGTGGATGTTCCAGAACGCATTGTTGTAGTAGTTGATGAACCAAAGAAACCAACTCGTCGCAAGAAGGCTGCAAGTGACGGTAAATAAAGTCACTGTGACCGATGGTCGTGCTTCTGGCCCCTATGACCAGGAACGCGCTGAAAAGGCTGTTCGTGAACTACTTTTCGCCCTCGGTGAGGATCCTGACCGTGATGGCTTGAAGGAGACTCCTGCACGGGTAGCGAGGGCAATGAAGGAAAACTTTGAAGGATTGTGGCAATCACCAGAGGAAGTTTTAACGACTACCTTTGATATTGGACATGAAGAGTTGGTAATCGTACGCGACATCGAAGTCTTTTCACATTGTGAACATCACTTAACTCCGTTCCACGGCGTTGCGCATATTGGTTATATCCCACGCGGAAAGATCACCGGTCTTTCAAAGCTTGCACGCTTAGTTGATCTGTATGCAAAGCGCCCGCAGGTGCAGGAACGATTAACAACTCAGATTGCTGATGCTATGGTGAAAATCTTGGATCCGCTAGGCGTGATCGTGATTATTGATTGTGAGCACTTATGTATGTCGATGCGTGGAGTCAAGAAGTCTCACGCTCGCACAACAACATCAGCAGTACGTGGTGCTTTAACAAATCCTGCAACGCGCGCAGAAGCAATTTCACTTATCACTAAGGCGTAATTCTCATGTTGATCATGGGCATCTTGAATGTAACCCCTGATTCTTTTGCCGATGGTGGCAGGCATAATGAATTCGCGGCGGCAGTTGCGCGCGGTATAGAAATGATTGCAGAAGGTGTTGACATCATTGATATCGGCGGTGAATCAACCAGACCTGGTGCAGATCGGGTGAGTGAAGTTGAAGAATTAGAACGGACCATTCCAGTCATTACAGAACTTTCAAAGCATGGTGCAAGGCTTAGCATCGACACAATGCGTGCGAGCACTGCAGAGGCTGCAATTAAGGCCGGTGCATCGATTATCAATGATGTGAGTGGGGGTTTAGCTGACCCATTGATGTTGCAAACTGCTGCACGTTTACAGGTTCCCTATATTGCAATGCACTGGCGTGGGCAGTCAAAAGATATGAATTCAAAGGCTATTTATAACAATGTGGTTAATGATGTAATTTCAGGGCTACAAGAGCGCATTACCGCCGCCCAAGATGCAGGAATCAAAGCCAACAATCTAATACTTGATCCAGGTCTGGGCTTTGCAAAGGATGCTGAACATAACTGGGCGATCATCGATTCAGTCGAATCATTTGTTGAGATGGGTTATCCCGTATTAATTGGCGCATCACGTAAGCGTTTTCTAGGTGGGGATACTCCAGATGAACGCGAACAAGCAACGATTGATTTAACCAAGCGGCTTGCCACCACAGGTGTGTGGGCGGTTAGAGTTCATAGCGTGAAACCACATAAGGAGGTGTTGGCACAATGAGCGATCAGATTGTTCTAACAGGTATCCATGGTTTTGGTTATCACGGATTATTTGAACAAGAACGCAAAGATGGCCAAGATTTCTTTGTTGACTTAACACTTTCAGTCGATTTAAAGGCAGCATCACAATCAGATGCAATTGCAGACACTGTCAACTATGCCGAGATCACAGATCTGGTTGTTGAAGAAATAACAAGTAATCCAGTTAACTTAATTGAAAAGTTAGCGGCACGGATTGCAGAGCGGGTATTAAATCAACATATGAAGGTCAGTTCTGTAACTGTCACAGTACACAAACCTCAAGCACCTGTTGCTGCACAATTAAAAGATATTGCAGTTGTAGTAACTAGATCTCGATGAAAGCTGTAATCGCACTGGGTGCAAATATTGGTAACCCACAAGAAAATCTGGATCTAGCAATTGCCTTGTTGCGAGAAGCAACAGATGTGCAGTTGGTATCTAGTTATTACACAACTTCACCCGTTGGTGGACCAGAGCAACCTGATTACATAAATGCGGTGTGCACTATTGACAGTGAATTACCAGCCATGGATCTATTGTCGTTACTTCATGGCATCGAAAAGAGTCTGGGCCGGGAAAGAATTGAGCACTGGGGTCCACGAACAATTGATTTAGACCTCATTCAATATGGCGGATTGTTAAGTAAGGCTGATGAATTGCAGTTGCCACATCCACGCGCACACGAGCGTCGCTTTGTTTTGCAGCCTTGGTTTGAAATTGAGCCTGATGCAATCCTGCTTACGCATGGATCTATAAAAGATCTTTTGGAACAATTGCCCGCATAGAGGTAAACTTTCCCGTATCTCGCCCGGTACCCCACGAAAGGACTGGAGCCACTGAAATGACTGTATTAGTCCCAACTATGGGTGCCTTGCATAAAGGCCACCAAGCGTTGATTAAGCGTGCGCGCACATTAGATAAAGATGTAATTGTTAGTATCTTTGTAAATCCGTTGCAGTTTGAAAGTAAAGAGGATTTAGAAAAGTATCCACGATCGCCAGAGCGCGATATTGAAATTGCAACTATTGCTGGTGCAAACGAGGTGTGGTTTCCTGAGTACGAAGACTTGTATCCAGAAGGATTTAAAACAGTGAACGCCGGTCCGCTTGGAAATCTCTTTGAAGGCGCATCACGGCCTGGGCACTTTGATGGGGTTGTAACAGTGGTCGATCGCCTCTTTTCAATAGCAAAACCAGACAAGGCCGTGTTTGGCGAAAAGGATTTTCAGCAGCTAACAATTATTAAGGCGATGAAGAGCAAAGTTGAAATCATTGGCGTTCCAACTGTTCGCGAATTTGATGGTTTAGCAATGTCTTCACGCAATCTTCAACTCAGTGAATCAGGTCGCAATGTTGCCTTGGTTATTCATAGGGCGTTAGCGGCTGCAAAGCTTGCCCCAACCGTAGAAATCGCTCAGGAGGTACTCAACACAACGCTTTCTACTGAGCCAGGCTTTGATAAGGATTACGCAACGATTATTGATGAAAAGGATTTTTCATTAGCAGGTGAAGGTACGGAAAATCGTCGAGCGATTATTGCTGGATGGGTAGAAGGAGTTCGCTTGATCGACAACATGGCAATGGTGGGGAGATAGCAATGTTATTAACAGTTGATGTTGGAAATACAAATACCGTTCTTGGAATCTTTGATGGCAAGGAGTTGGTTCACTCGTGGAGAGTTAAAACAGATCCTCGCAGTACCGCTGACGAGTTGTGGTTGCAATATCGCGCGTTAATTGAGGATTACAAGCCTTCGGGCTTAGCTGTCTGCTCAACTGTTCCAGCCACCTTGCGCGAGCTTCGCACAATGATTGCTGATTACTTTGCCGATGTTAGGGTGACGATTGTCGAACCTGGCATCAAAACCGGAGTTCCGTTACTTGTTGATAATCCTAAGGAAATAGGCGCGGACCGAATCGTTAACACATTGGCAGCCCACACCTTGTTTGGCGGGCCAGCAATCGTCGTAGATTTCGGAACTTCTACAAATCTTGATGTTGTGTCACCAAAGGGAGAATTTCTGGGCGGCGCATTAGCACCTGGAATTGAAATCTCAGTTGATGCGTTAGCAGCTCGCGCTGCGCAACTGCGCAAAGTTGAATTAATTAGACCCAAAAATGTCATAGGTAAGAACACAGTGGAGGCATTGCAATCCGGAACAATTTATGGATTTGCTGGTCAGGTCGATGGTTTAGTTGATCGAATTACTGCAGAGCTATCGGATTCATATTCTGAAAAGCCAACAGTTATTGCAACCGGTGGATTAGCCCCATTGATTATCGGAGTTTCAGAAACAATCGACCACCATGAGCCTGATTTAACCCTCATTGGACTTCGCCTAATTCACGAACGAAATGCCTAACTCGGTAGACTTCGCAGCCTATGAGCACCACTAATGAACCAATTGAAGAGGATCTGCCTGAGCAGCTCCGCATTCGACGTGAAAAGCGCGCCTCATTAATAGAGCGCAACATAGAGCCATATCCAGTCTCTGTGCCTCGCACAAAATCTCTTTTTGAAATTCGCGAAAAGTATGTGGGTCTTGAAATCGATGTTGCAACAGGAGATATCGAATCACTAACAGGGCGAATCATTTTCAAGCGCGATACAGGCAAGCTGTGCTTTGCAACGCTGCGCGAAGGTGATGGGACCGAACTTCAGGCAATGCTTTCACTAGACAAAGTTGGCCAAGAAGTTCTTGATTCATGGAAATCAGATATTGATCTGGGTGACATTGTTTCCGTGACCGGTGAAATTATTACTTCAAAGCGTGGCGAACTTTCAATTCTTGCTAATTCATGGACTTTGGCTGCCAAGTCACTTCGTCCACTGCCAAATGATCACAAGCCAATGTCTGAAGAAACTCGTGTTCGGATGCGCTATGTGGATTTAATTGTTCGTCCTGAAGCACGCAGCAATGCTCGTTTGCGTCCAGCTGTGATGAAGTCTCTGCGCGACACATTTGATCAGGCAAACTTTGTTGAAGTTGAAACACCAATGCTTCAGGTGATGCATGGTGGAGCAGCAGCCCGTCCATTCAAATCATTCTCAAATGCCTATGACATGGATTTGTATCTACGTATTGCGCCAGAACTATTTTTAAAGCGCTGCGTGGTTGGCGGTATTGAACGGGTATTTGAAATCAACCGTAACTTCCGTAATGAAGGCGCTGATTCATCCCACTCTCCTGAGTTTGCAATGATTGAAAGCTATATGGCCTATGGCGACTGGATGTCTATCGCTGATCTGACTCGCGCTCTTGTTCAAAACGCTGCCATGGCAGTTGCTGGTTCACATGTTGTCACACACCATGATGGACGTCAGGCTGACCTTGGTGGTCAGTGGAAGCAGATCTCCTTATATGACGCTATTTCTCATGGTGTTGGCGAAACTGTCACAGCACTTACCCCCATTGCAGATTTGAAGAAGATCGCTGAAAAACTAGGTATGAAAATTGATCCTAAGTGGATTACCGGCAAACTTGCTGAAGAGATATTTGAACATGTGGCACGCCATGAATTAGTTGAACCAACATTTGTCATGGGCTTCCCAGTTGATACTTCACCACTTGTTCGCGCACACCGCGAACTACCGGGTGTTGCTGAAAAGTGGGATTTATATATTGATGGTTTTGAACTTGCAACAGGTTATTCTGAATTAATTGATCCAGTTGTTCAGCGTGATCGTTTAGTTGAGCAGGCAACACTTGGCGCAAAGGGTGATCTTGAAGCGATGCAAGTTGATGAAGACTTCTTGCGCGCAATGGAGTTTGCAATGCCACCAACTGGTGGAATGGGAATGGGCGTTGATCGCTTGTTGATGGCTCTAACCGGTCTTGGAATTCGCGAAACAATTTTGTTCCCACTTGTTAAACCTGAAGTTGATTAGTCAATGCAGATTCGTCCAGCACACACCAGCGACATTAAAGGCATTCGTCAATTAATTGACTCATATGCTCCACAAGGACGCCTGCTCACAAAAGAGACTGTAACTTTGTATGAAAGCGTCCAAGAATTTACAGTTGCTGTCGAAGGCGATGAAGTTGTTGGTTGCGGGGCACTACACATTTTGTGGGAAGACCTTGCAGAAGTTCGCACAGTTGCTGTTTCAGAAAAACTTCGCGGTAAAGGTGTTGGCCACCAAATCCTTGAATCAATTATTGATCGTGCAAAAAATATTGGTGTGGAACGAATTTTCTGCTTGACCTTTGAAACAGAGTTCTTTGGTAAGCACGGCTTTAACGTAATTGAAGGAACCCCAGTTGAGCCAGAGATCTATCAGGAGCTCCTGCGCTCTTACGATGCTGGTGTGGCTGAGTTCCTTGATCTGGAGTCGGTAAAGCCCAATACCCTGGGAAATACCCGTATGCTCAAGAAGTTATAGACACCTAGATTTAGTCCGAATTCGGGCTCGACCCCACCATATTTGGGGTCCTGTAGGGCAGAACCAATCCACCTCGCGAGCGTAGCCTCCAAGGTATTAGGCTTAACGAAAGATCGACCCAAAGGAGCACCGCCCATGTTTGAGCGCTTTACAGACCGAGCCCGCCGAGTTGTTGTGCTGGCCCAAGAAGAAGCACGCATGCTCAATCACAACTACATCGGCACCGAACACATCCTCTTGGGATTAATTCACGAAGGCGAAGGCGTTGCAGCTAAGGCGTTGGAATCACTCGGCATCTCACTTGAAGGCGTGCGCGCACAAGTTGAAGAAATTATTGGACAAGGTCAGCAAGCACCAAGTGGTCACATTCCATTTACTCCGCGCGCGAAGAAAGTTCTAGAACTCTCACTTCGTGAAGCGTTGCAGTTAGGTCACAACTACATTGGTACAGAACACATTCTTCTTGGATTAATCCGCGAAGGTGAAGGCGTGGCTGCACAAGTTCTTGTAAAGCTCGGCGCAGATCTCAATCGTGTTCGCCAACAAGTTATTCAACTTCTTTCTGGTTACCAAGGAAAAGAAGCTGTACAAACTGGTGGACCAGCAGAGGGAGTACCCTCCACATCTTTGGTTCTTGATCAATTTGGTCGAAACCTCACACAAGCTGCCCGCGAAGGAAAGCTTGATCCAGTTATTGGTCGCGAAAATGAAATTGAACGCGTTATGCAAGTTCTTTCACGTCGCACAAAGAACAACCCAGTTCTTATCGGTGAGCCAGGTGTTGGTAAGACCGCTGTTGTCGAAGGTCTTGCACAAGCTATTTACAAGAATGATGTGCCAGAAACATTGAAAGATAAGCAGTTGTATTCACTTGATTTAGGTGCACTTGTTGCGGGTAGTCGCTACCGCGGAGATTTCGAAGAGCGTTTAAAGAAAGTGCTTAAGGAGATCAAAACTCGCGGTGACATTATTCTTTTCATCGATGAAATTCACACCCTTGTTGGTGCCGGCGCTGCAGAAGGTGCGATTGATGCTGCAAGCATCTTGAAGCCAATGCTTGCACGTGGCGAGCTACAGACAATTGGTGCAACAACACTTGATGAGTACCGCAAGCATGTTGAAAAGGATGCAGCGCTAGAACGCCGCTTCCAACCAATTCAGGTGAAAGAGCCTTCTGTTGCGCACACAATTGAGATCCTGAAGGGTCTTCGTGATCGCTACGAAACACATCATCGTGTTTCAATTACCGATGGTGCGCTCGCTGCCGCAGCAAACCTTGCAGATCGCTATGTTTCTGATCGTTTCTTGCCAGATAAGGCGATCGACCTTATTGATGAAGCTGGTTCACGACTTCGCATCAAGCGCATGACAGCTCCTGCCGAATTGCGCGAATTTGATGACAAGATCGCAAATGCTCGTAAGGAAAAAGAGTCAGCAATTGATGGTCAAGACTTTGAATTAGCAGCAACTCTTCGCGATAAGGAAAAGACTCTTATCACTGAAAAGCATGAGGCTGAAAAGAATTGGAAAGCAACAGATCTAGATAAGGTCACTGAAGTTGATGAAGAACTCATCGCTCAGGTGCTATCTGCATCAACTGGAATTCCAGTCTTCAAGTTAACTGAAGAAGAGACAGCACGTCTGCTTCGTATGGAAGATGAATTACACAACCGTGTAATCGGCCAAGATCAAGCGATCAAGGCGTTGTCACAAGCAATTCGTCGTACGCGCGCTGGCCTTAAGGATCCACGTCGTCCTGGCGGGTCATTTATCTTCGCTGGTCCATCAGGTGTTGGTAAGACTGAACTTTCTCGCACACTTGCGTCATTCTTGTTTGGTGATCAAGATGCATTAATTCAACTCGATATGTCTGAGTACTCAGAGCGTCACACCGCTTCACGTTTATTCGGTGCACCTCCGGGCTTTGTTGGATATGACGAAGGTGGACAGCTCACTGAAAAGGTTCGCCGTCGTCCATTCTCGGTTGTTCTCTTCGATGAAATCGAAAAGGCACACCCAGATATCTTCAATTCATTACTTCAGGTTTTGGAAGATGGACATCTAACTGATTCACAAGGTCGCACCGTCGACTTTAAGAACACAGTAATCATCATGACAACAAACCTTGGTACTCGTGACATCTCTAAATCAATGGGGCTGGGCTTTGCCAATAGCGGAGATGATCTAACTAATTACGAGCGCATGAAGGGCAAGGTAAGTGATGAACTCAAATCTCACTTCCGCCCTGAGTTCCTCAACCGTATTGATGACATCATCGTCTTCCACCAGTTGACTAAGCCACAAATCATTCAGATCGTTGACCTGATGCTTAAGAATCTTGATGATCGTTTGCAGAACAAGGACATGGGAATCGAATTAACCCCTGCCGCTAAGAATCTTCTAGCAGATCGTGGCTACGACCCACTCCTTGGTGCACGTCCATTGCGTCGTGTGATCCAGCGCGAGATCGAAGATGGATTGTCAGAGCGAATCTTGTTTGGTGAGCTAAAGGCTGGCGAGATCATCGTTGTTGATGTTGAAGGAGAAGGGGCAGAAGCAAAATTCACATTTGCGGGAGCGCCAAAGGTTGCAACACCTGATTCCCCTGAAGATCTTGCTGAAGCGCCAACTGCTTAATTAACTACCTAGTTTTTTAAGTGCGTCTCCGCTAACGCGATAGACGGTCCACTCATCCATCGGCACTGCGCCTAAGGATGTGTAGAAATCAATGCTTGGTTGGTTCCAATCAAGAACCCACCACTGCAATCTTTCGTAGTCTCGTTCAACGCAAATCTTTCCGAGTTCTTTTAGGAAAGCTAGGCCGTAACCTTTGCCGCGGTAAGCGGGATCAACGTAGAGATCCTCAAGATAGATTCCAGGCTTGCCAACCCAAGTTGAGTAGTTTAGGAACCAGATAGAGATTCCAACTACAAGGCCGTTATCCTCTGCAACGTGGCAATAAGCCACCGGGTTTTCGCCAAAGATTGTCTCTTCGATTTGTTTGATTGTTGCTTTTGCTTCCAGCGGTGCTTTTTCATACTCTGCTAGATCCTTGATCAGCTGATGTATGCGCGGAGCATCTGCTTTGGTTGCATAACGAATCATTGCGGCAGTCTATAGCGGCGTTGGGGGAGAGCCTGAATTAATTGGTCTTCGAGCAGTGTTTTAAGGGCTTTTTCGACCTGTGATTCTTCAGGCCACAACTTCTTGATAGCAGATTCGGTTAATGATTCGTTTTCACGAAGTGCTTGAACGATAGTTCCACGACACTTGCGATCAGTGCCATGCCAGTCTTGAGATTTACGAATCAATTCCGTTTTTGGATATCCATTTTTGCGCCATTGGCATTGACTAATTATTGGACATAATTCACATGCCGGGTTCTTTGATGTGCAAACAAGTGCCCCTAGTTCCATTGTTGCAGCAGCCCAGAGATGTGCATTCTTGATTGGTAATACTTCAAGACGACGAGCTTTTTCTTTAGCGGTAGGCGCAGGCTTTGGATGCTCTTCACCATCAATTGCACGTACTAACAATCTTCGGATGTTTACATCCATGACAAGAGATCTCTGTTCAAAGGCAAAGGCAGCAATAGCAGCAGCGGTGTATTCGCCGATCCCCGGTAATAGTTGAAGTGTTTCTTGATCCTCCGGCACTTTGTTATTGAAATCTTCAGTGATGATTTGTGCTGCAGCATGTAGTCGTAATGCGCGGCGCGGATAGCCGAGTCGTCCCCAAGCGGTAATGACTTGAGCAGGTGTTGCAGCAGCTAAGTCCTTGGGGGTTGGCCAACGCTCCATCCATTCGTTCCACTTAGGAAGAACTCGGTTGACTGGAGTTTGCTGCAACATGCATTCACTGACCATTACACCCCACGGTGATGTGTCGCGCCAGGGTAAATCTCTTTTGTTCTTTTTGAACCAGCTAAGAATTGGTTTTTCTAACGAACTCATTCGCCGGTGATTTTTACCCGTTTGAGAGCGGCATCAAGACGTGATACTTCAACGATCTCCATGCCATCAATCTTTGTATCTGATCCAGTTGGAACCAGTGCGCGCTTAAAACCAAGACGGTATGCCTCTTGAAGTCTGCGATTCACACCGCTGACCTTGCGAATTTCACCAGCTAAGCCAACTTCACCAATTGCTACTAAATCTGAAGGCAGAGCAAGGCCTTTTGCAGCAGATGCAACCGCTAAAGCAAGGGCTAAATCAGCTGCAGGTTCAGTCATTTTCATACCGCCAACAGTTGCGGCATAGACATCACGGCCACCAACACGAACATTTGCGCGCAGCTCTAAGACTGCAAGGGTCATTGATGTGCGAGCAGAATCAAGGCCAGAAACTACTCGGCGTGCATTCCCGTAATCATTTTCACGACCAGCAGAGACAAGTGCTTGGATTTCTGCCAACAAGGGACGACGACCTTCAAGGGTGACAGTTACGCATGTTCCTGGAACAGGTTCTGCATGTCGGGAAGTAAATAAGCCAGTTGGATCAAGTACAGATTCAATTCCAGCATCGCTTAGATCAAAACATCCAACCTCATCTGATGCACCAAAGCGGTTTTTGATCGCTCGAATAAGGCGTAGTCGTGAATGACGTTCTCCTTCGAACTGCAAAACAACATCAACGATGTGCTCAAGAAGTCTAGGGCCGGCAATTGATCCATCCTTTGTTACATGTCCCACAAGAAGAAGTGTGATGTCGCGATCTTTACAGATGCGAATCAGTGCGCCTGCAACTTCTCGAACTTGTGTAACACCACCGGGTGCACCATCTGCTGCAGAGCTACCTATTGTTTGAACTGAGTCGATAATTAGAAGTTGTGGTTTAACGGAATCAATGTGGGCGATTACCGCCCCAAGATCTGTTTCAGAGGCTAGAAATAGTTGTGGATCGATTGCATTGATTCGTTCTGCGCGAAGTCGAACTTGAGATGCAGATTCTTCACCGCTGATATAGAGCGCAGATATTCCCTTTGAGGCAGATTGTGCAGCAACGGAAAGTAGCAAGGTTGATTTACCAACGCCTGGTTCACCTGCTAATAGAATCGCAGCTCCTGGCACTAATCCGCCACCAAGAACTCGATCAAGTTCTGAAACACCTGTTGGGCGGGCGTGAGCAGCTGAAAGATCTACATCACCAATCGGTGTTGCTTTTGCCGTTACATTTCCTGCAACCAGTGATAATTTCTTAGGCGCAGCAATCTCTTCAACAACGCCCCATGCTTGGCATTCACCACAGCGACCAACCCATTTTTGGGATGTCCAACCGCATTCGGTGCAGCGGAATGGATCTTTTTCAACCTTGGCCATGAGGTAACCCTATGACAAAGCACTGACTATTTCTTCTGGGCAGCCAATGTCGCTGGATGCTGAATGATAAATAGTGGAAGGTTGCGGGCGGCAGAGTCACGGATGTGTTGCATACGGACATCGCATAGGCGCGCTAATTCGCCATAGGCGTCCTTACCCATCAGAAGTTCAAGTTCATACTTATTAGAGATATACACAGGCTCGGTTCCAACGTGAGCATCACTGTTACTTGTGCAGTACCAGTCAAAATCTTCTCCACCATCGCCCCATGCAAGGCGCTCGTACTCACCGATGACTGTTACTGAGTATTCGCGCTCGCCGTATTCGCGAGTTTCAAAACTACGACGCAACGGCAACTGCCAGCACACATCAGGCTTTGTATCTGCAAAGTGCTTTCCATCGCGTTGTGCGACATGGTGCAGAACGCAACCAAAGGATCCAGTGAAACCTTCTGCATCATAACCTTTACGGTTTAAGAAAATACAACCTTCTTCTACGCGACGAGTTTTGCGTTCCCCATCTTCATCTTTTTCAGAAATACGTAAATCTCCGCCAGGCTTTTTTGGGCGGGCTTCGTTATAGAACTGCCACATCTCAGGAGTTAGATATGCAGCAGCTTTAATTGTGCGCTCTTCATCAGCCTTATCTGTATACATCGCACCTTCTGTGCAACAACCAGAAAATGGCTGGCTTTTAAATACACCTTGGCAACCATCGCCATAAATACATGTCCAATATGAGGTCAACCAGGTCAGGTCACACTTGAAAATAGTTTCAGCATCATTCGGGTCGAAAAATTCAACCCAATCACGCGCAAATCCAGCTTTAACTTCTGACATAGTCGCAGAGCCTACAGGCATAACAGGTAGGCTTGATACATGAATCAGCAATCACAGGTTGCAGTTGTTGGCGCCGGCATTATGGGCGAGGCCTTGATTTCTGCATTGATTTCATCTGGTGTTAATCCAGAGTTGATTACGATTTCAGAAAAGCGCGCTGATCGAAGCGCAGAACTAATTGCAAAGTATTCAATTAGACAAGCACCACTAGCAACCAATGTTGCAGCTGCTGATGCCCTTTTGTTGGTGGTTAAACCCCAGGATATGGCCGCAGTACTTGAAGAAATCAAAGGATCAATCAACCCAGCAGCGGTTGTAATCAGCTTCGCCGCTGGCAAAACAATCTCCTTTATAAGTAGTGCACTTGGTACCGCCAACCCTGTGATCCGCGTAATGCCCAATACACCGACCATGGTTGGTGCTGGCATGGCTGCGGCATCAATGGGTACCGGAGTCACAGATGATCACAAGAAATTTGTACTGGGCTTCTTGGCAGCAACAGGCAAGGTAATTGAAGTTTCCGAAGATCTCCAAGACGCGGTAACTGCAACAAGTGGATCTGGCCCTGCTTACTTTTTTGCATTTGTCGAAGCAATGGTTGCAGGAGCTAAAGAGTTAGGTCTTAGCCAAGAAGATGCGACGACGCTCACGATTCAGACAATTGTTGGTGCTGCAAAGTTGTTGGATGAATCAGGCAAGAGCGCGACAACTTTGCGCGAGAATGTAACAAGTCCAAACGGCACAACTGCAGCTGCGCTGGCATCTTTTGGGGCAAGTGATCTTAATTCTATGGTTGCCAAAGCAATGAAGGCGGCTAGCGATCGTTCGCAGGAATTAGCGTGAAACGTTTTGTAGCCTTCGTTGTACTTGCCTCCCTTGTAATAGCTCCAGTTTCACAGGCCGCACCGAAGAAAATCAGTGTCAAACCAATGCAGTTACTAACAACAGTTGGAACACCTGATGAAGTAAGTGGCGCAGTAGTTAGTGGCAAATCAATAATTGTTTTTGGGACTAAGTCAGCAAAGGCTTATGCCCGGGCTATAGATGTAACAGGTAAAGAGTTGTGGAACTTATCTCTGGATCAATCTGTGGCATCAATTGCTACTACTGCAGCAGTTGATTCAGCAGGAAATATTTGGATAACAGGTGCAACACCACTTGCAACGGGGATAATTGCACCCACACCAACGCCAACACCTTTAAATCCAGATAGCGCCGCTATTCCACCATCAGTATTTGTTGGCAACCTACAAGCAATAACTATTTGGAAAGTTAGTCCAGCTGGTGTATTGATATCTACAACTTCAATGCCAACTAGTTCTGTGCTGTTTCCAACTGCAATTAGCGTTGATAAGAACGGTGTGTCAGTTGTTGGAATTATCGCTAACGAAAAGGGAAATGCAGGATTTTTAGTAAATGTAGATTCAGCGGGTGTCTTTACAAAGTTACTACAATTTGGCTCAGTATCCACAACAGCAGACGCAGTTGTAAGGCATCCTGACGGGACAATCACGGTTGCAGGATCTAGTTCTGAAACACTGGCAGGAAAGAAAGTTGCTGGAATTACAGACGGAATATTGGTCAAGGTTTCCAAAGCGTTAAAGATTATCTCGGTTGTGCGTAGCTCGGTTTCAAAGGGAAAGAGAATTTGGAATAGCGCTTCTTCCTCATTGCTACTTGCTGGGGAAGTGGTTGCAGCAGGAAAAACTGAATCAGCGGTTACAAAGTTTTCACTTGCCTTTGCACCAACATGGACCTATCGATTTGCGTCAACCGGACCAACTCTTTCTACCTCATCGACTCACGCCTTCTTTATTTCAACAGGTGCAATCACACAATTGAATTGGAGCCCTAAGTCACCAACACCTCTATTGCTTACCTTTGACTCCAAAGGTGTTATCACTGCAGCCGATAGCGGCGCTGTGGGTCAGAAAGAAGTACTTGGATTGCTCATTTCCAAGGAGTTCGGGGTATTAGCCCTTACTTCAAGCGCAGAATTGGTTTCGATTTTTACCCTACTTCCGCGGTAGCCTAAACCCCGCACACTCAGTGCGAACTGTAGAAATGAGAGCGTGACATATGGGTTCCGTAATTAAAAAGCGACGCAAGCGCATGGCGAAGAAGAAGCATAAGAAGCTTCTTAAGAAGACTCGCATTCAGCGCCGTAACGCTAAGTAATAATTACGGCTTTAGAAGTGCAAGCTTGCCATTAACAGTGGCAAGCAGATATTTAACTTTGTTAACAGTTACCCAAGCGCTCTGAGTAGGTTCAGAGCCTTGGGTACTGCTCACTAAACGTATTGCAGATTGTCCTAACTCTTTTTTGCTTGTATCTAAAGCGCATAGTCTTTCCTGGCAATTAAAAATAATTGTTCTTCCATCTGTAGTTAAAAACTCACCTGGTGTTCCAAAATTCTCTGTCGTTAATTTTGAAATCTTTGTTGGATCACTCAATAAAGCCCAACGGACTTGATTTGGTTTTGGCGCTGACGCAGTTGATGCAGCTAACCAGGTTGCCATGACATCGCCACTTACCTTCGCAAGTGCAACATCAAAACCAAAAACCGATGCATCATCAGTAGATATATCCAAAGTCTGATAACTCCAAGCTGTTGTTTCGATACCGGTTCGTGTTGCAATACGGATGGCACCAGAAGTTATTTCCTTTTTCTGATTCATAGTTACTACTGAATCGTAGGCGAGGTAAGTCTTAGAGCCATCAAAGATTGCCTGCAAGTGAAATCCAACATCACCTGTTGTGCGACCATCAGTTTTACGGTCACCATCGACTAGCTCATACTTCCAAGATGAGGTTTTTGTTTTAACTGCGCCAAGCAGCACTCCTTGGGTTTCATCGCGATAAAACACTTGAACACTGCTCGCTGTTGCTATACAAGCGTTTGCGACACTTACATCACTCGATGTGCGCACACGGAGTACTTCTGCGTATTCATTGACTACAGGACCATTGCCATCCACGACTTCGATCGCAAAACTCTTGCCGTTATACACCGCGTACCGCAGATCTTTTTCAGTTGAATCACTGTAGAAAATATGAAGAAATTGTTTCGATCCACTGCCATTTACGCACATGGAAATAGAGCCAGAAATAGTGTCAGAAGTGCGACCGCTGCTTCCTCCAGCACCATCGACGGTGACTTTCTTCCACTTTTTACCATCATATGTTGCAAGCTTTAGATCACCACTTTTTGTATCGGTATATGCAATTGCCGGTTGACCATTAAATGTTGTACTTGCAACGCTCTTTCCATCAGCTGCGGTATCGAGCACAGCGCTCTTCCAGCCAGCTTGTGGAGAAACCGCCTTGGTTACTGCAGGATCGGATGTGCCCAATGCATTCTTGGCAATGATTGAAAAACTGTAAGAACTCCCATTTTTTAAACCAGTAATAAGTACGGGACTTGTGAGTGATTTCTTCTCAACGCCCGTCTTGATGTTTTTAATGACATATTCGCTGATCTGAGCGGTTCGCAGGTTTACTGGGGGATCAAATGAAATGAGCGCAGAAGAATCTCCTGTGAATGCCTGCACATTACGTGGTGACAGTGGCAGCTCAGTGGCAACGCCTGCTGGTGGCTTATTGCGCATGTCTTCCATCATCGCCAAGAGAAGTGGCCCAGGTTGGCGAAATACTTCTCCTGGATCAAGGTTTGGTGTCATTACAGAGTCAAGACCAGACTTTGAAAAAGTATTTTCATCTAGGTGTGAAGTTGATGAGCCAGGTTCATAGCGAGAGGGCGTGTACATTTTCGGCTTAATTCCAGCATTTGCTTTCATGCCAAGTGCGCCATTCCATACCAATGATGAAGTTAGTGCACTGCCGAGTTCTTTTGAAGGTGTTGGAAGATCGGCCAGACGTCGCCCATCTGCTGTCTGAAGATATGCATCAAATGGTGTTGGTTGATCCAAACTACCTAATCCATAATATGGATCGTATGCATCGTTAGAAAGAAAACCGAGACCGTGGCCTAGTTCGTGAATGAAAACAGATTCAAGGTCATACTCACTTGTTGATGGTGATCCATCGCCACGAGTATTCCAGACTGCTGCAGAGTTAACTTGGATGATTATTTCAGGATTAGCTTTATCTAAATCTCTTCCTGCTAACGCATTTGCAGTTGCTGATGAGTACCATAGTGATGGATCAGGTGCTCCTGAAAACGCTGAAAAGAAACTACCTGGACGCGCACTTCCTAGAACACCCCACGAACTTGATCGGCCCCATGATGCGTCAACTGTGATTACAACAGAGGAACTGAAATTTGCCGACCACACATTAACTGCCGCTTGAACCTCTTTTTTTGCCCAATCTGGAAAGTTGTTGTACTTAACAACAAACTTAGATTTAACCTCAAGATTTTTTTCGACTGGGCGAGGGGTTGAACCAGTTACAGGATCAGAACCTGCATATGTGTAACCCCAGTTAGTCGCAGGGATTTGCTTAAATGATAGAGCTGGCGCAGATGGTGCGACAAGAATTGAGGCGACCAGAATGCCCGCAAAGGCAAAGACCCCTAATCTCTTAATGCGCTGCATGAGCCCAACGCTATCAGGGCAGCGAGTGTGGTTTAAGGTCAGGGGTAGGAATTACCTATTCTCTAAGTGAATTGTCAGGTCAGAAAGGGTGATTACATGACACTCGTAACAATTTATGGTCGAAGTGGTTGCCATCTCTGCGAGGAAGCATTAGCAGTTCTGCAATCAATGCAGGTAGAGCTCAACTTTGAAATCCAAGAGATTCTCATTGATGGAAGTGAAGAGTTAGAAAAACTGTATGGGGAGAAAATTCCCGTCACGCAGATTGACGGAACACACCATGACTTCTGGCGGGTAGACCCCGAACGATTTAGATCTTCCCTTGAAAAACATCGTCAGCATCAATAATTTTGTAAGAATAACCTTGCTCAGCCAAGAAGCGCTGACGGTTCTGTGCAAAATCCTGGTCGATAGTGTCACGAGAAATTACTGAATAAAACTTTGCGCTACGGCCATCAGATTTTGGTCGCAAGATTCGCCCTAGACGTTGTGCTTCTTCTTGACGGCTTCCAAATGCGCCAGATACCTGAATTGCAATTGTTGCATCTGGTAAATCAATTGAAAAGTTAGCAACCTTTGAAACCACTAAACATTTAATTTCACCAGTTCTAAACTTATTGAAAAGAATCTCACGTTCTTTAATTGGAGTTTCACCCTTGATGAGAGGCGCACCCAATACTTCAGATAAATCATCAAGTTGATCGATGTACTGGCCAATTACTAATACCTGATCATCTACATGCTTTTCTACTAAAGCTTCGACAACATCACGCTTTGTGCGAGTTGTTGCACAGCTGCGGTAACGATTCTCAGGCTCTGCAGTTGCATATGCCAAGCGCTCAGTTTCTGTCAGGTTTACACGAACCTCAATACATTCAGCTGGGGCGATATAACCCTGTGCTTCAATTTCTTTCCACGGCACATCAAAACGCTTTGGACCGATCAGTGAGAAAACTTCGCCTTCCATGCCATCTTCACGCACTAATGTTGCAGTTAACCCCAAACGGCGGCGTGATTGGATGTCAGCGGTAAAGCGGAAGATTGGTGCAGGCAGTAAGTGCACTTCGTCGTAAATAATTAAGCCCCAGTCGTATGAATCAAAGAGATCCAAGTGGGCATACACACCATTCTTCTTCTTGGTCATAACTTGGTAAGTAGCAATAGTTACAGGGCGAATCTCTTTCTTTGCCCCTGAATACTCACCAATCTCATCTTCGTTGAGAGTTGTGCGCTTTAACAATTCTTCGCGCCATTGACGCGCAGCAATTGTGTTGGTTACCAAAATTAAGGTCGTTGCCTTGGCATGTGCCATTGCTGCGGCTCCAACAATTGTCTTACCGGCACCGCACGGAAGAACTACAACACCTGATCCACCGTGCCAGAAGCCTTCAGCAGCAAGTTCTTGATAAGGACGAATCTTCCAATCCTTTTGCACTAAAGAAATATCATGCGCTTGACCATCAACATAGCCGGCAAAATCTTCGGCGGGCCAACCAAGACGCAATAGTGATTGCTTGATCTGTCCGCGCTGGCTAGGTAAAACTGTAATTGTTTCAGGATCAATTCGGGCACCAAGCAGGGGAGCAATCTTCTTTGCTCTAATTACCTCTTCAAGAACGGCCGTATCTGTCGTTATGAGAATCAAGCCGTGCACAGGATCCATCTCAAGACGCAAGCGCCCATAGCGAGACATAGTTTCTGCAACATCAATAAGAATTGAATGGGGGACGGCGTAGCGCGAGTACTTAATTAATGTATCGATTACCTGCTCTGCATCATGTCCAGCAGCTCGTGCGTTCCACAATCCAAGCGGTGTTAAACGATATGTGTGAATGTGTTCTGGTGATCGCTCTAATTCAGCAAATGGTGCAATGGCCCGTCGACATTCAGTGGACATTGGATGGTCGATGTCGAGCAGTAGCGTTTTATCGCTCTGAACAATCAGTGGACCATCAGTCATTAAGTAAATCCTTTACTAGTGCGTGTAAAAGCCTGCTGCGATCTTCAAGGGTACTGATGTCTACCCATTCATGTGCTGCGTGTGCTCCACCACCAACTGCGCCAAGGCCATCTAGTACCTGTGCGCCTGCAGCAGCTGCAAAGTTGCCATCACTTGCTCCGCCAACAGATGCATGCCCTAAAGGTGGCATTCCAAGTTCTTTAGCAACTTTCTCTGCCCGCTCGTAAAGGGCCATTGTTGAAGTTGTTTCTAGGGGAGGTCGATTAAATCCACCGGTAATTTCATAACGGGTTGCAGCATTGACAGGCTTTAGCCCCTTAATTGCAGCATCAACTCGTTTTAGATCATCCATCGAATAGGAACGAATATCGATATCTAGGATGGCAAGGTCAGGAACCGTATTTGTTGTGTTACCTGCATGAAGTGTTGTTGGAACAACAGTTGTTCCATGTTCGGAATTTTCCATCGCTGTGATTGCTAAAACGGCATGTGCAATTTCAATTGTTGCGTTGATACCTTTTTCAGGTTCCAATCCAGCATGAGAGGCCTTGCCATGAATTTTGACCTGATACATCGCAGTGCCTTTACGGCCAGTTTTAACTTTACCGTCAAGTGTTGCTTCTAAAACTAAAACTGCTTTAGCTTTTGCAGAAATTTCCTTAATAAACTCTTTACTTGTTGCACTGCCGGTTTCTTCATCAGTAGTTGCAATTAAAGCCGCACTTCCTGTGATTCCCTTCATGGCATATAACGCCTGAACAAATCCAGCTTTCATGTCAAAGATTCCTGGTCCACGCGCAGTTGTTCCCTCAACACTCCACAAAGGTTGAAAAGATCCCTGTGGCCAAACAGTGTCTAAATGGGCAAGCAGGACCACATCAGGATTCGGCGCGCCCCACCAGAAAACTGGACGACCATTTACTTCGCGGATTTCTGCAGGTGTTCCTAAAATTCTGGTTGCTATGTCACTTGCTAGATGAACAACATCGCGGCAGGCATCTAGATCTTCAGTTGGTGATTCCAACTTAACTAACGCTTCAAGGGCTGCCAACATGGGGTAAGTCTATAGCGGTGCCACGCCTGTGATGCGTGGAATTCTGAAGGATTGGACCTCTCCCGTTGCATGATCGCGTGCGATCAAGGCACCTGCGCTAATGCGTATCGGGTCAATGATTCGATGGGTTACTCCACCATTGTTGTCGGCATATCCGATTGAAAGGGTTTTTTCATCAACAATGAATTGGTTCAAAATATCCATTGTCTCATTTGCAGTTGTTCGCGGAAGTTGGCCTAATGCCTCACTTGCAACTTGTCGCAAACGAGTCTGGCGGTAGGTTGATTTTTCACCAGTGCGTAATGCACGGATAGCAGTTTTCAAACTCTCCACATCTGGAATTTCAACCTCACCAATAACACGTGGGGGACGTGGCTTTGTCAATGCGCGATTTGTTTTAGGTCCAGTCAAAATCATGCCATTTGCAGATTCACCTGCAGGTAAATAACCACATTCACGCAGAACACGCATTGCATCAGTTGCGTCCATATCGCAAATGACAACTTCGGGCGCAATGCGTCGCAGAGCCAAGATCTCAAGCTTTTTGTCATTTATAATCTGTGAAATTAGTGCCGTGTCCTCACATCGAATAAATGAAGATGTATTTCCAACCCGCAATTTGCCATGCTTTTTTGCAACATCTGCAATTAAATACTCCAGAGGTTGTGGCATCGGTGTCTTAGATGTCTTTATCAAGAATGTCTTAATTTCATCACCAGTCTTACCGTGATCTAAGGCGCGACGAATTGTGCTTTCAGTAAACCGGTAAACAGTTGCACCACCCCGGCTTTCGATCTCAGCCATCATTGCAAGTGCTTGCGAAATTTCATGTTCTAGCGGCCCTGGCGCAATTGCGGTGTTATCGCTTTGAATCAGGATGTGATCTACGGTCTTTGGTAGATCTTCATTGATAGAACTTAGGTCGTCACCAGCAAGAAATTGGGTACCAAATTTAGAGAGTGCTCCTTGGCCTGTAATTCCTAGCCATTCAGCCTCACGAAGTGTCCATTCTGCGAGTTCATCCTGCAGTGAAGAGTTACGACGTACGGGTGCACGCCATGATAAAACTTCCTTGAAGCTATTCCAATCAGGAGCAATGCCTTGGTTTTCTTGCAGTAGCTCAAGGGTTAAAGCACGCACACGCGCTGCATTGACTCTGTCTAATTCGGGTCCGAGGGCTGCAACATTCTTTGCCTCTACTCGTCCAACTAATCCGCTTACACGGGAAGTGATTAACCACTGTGATGCCAACATTTGCCAACGATCAGCAGGTGTTTGCATTAACCAGATGTCAAATTTATTGCTTGGCAAAATTCGATCATCTGCATCAATACTTATTAATGATGCAAGATATGCCAGTTCTGCGACAAAAGCGGTACAGGATTCATCGACACCTAAGTGTGTCGAAATAATCTTGAGATCGCGAACCCCTAATCCACCAGCTCTTAATGCATCTGCTGGTTCATCAGCCCAGAAATTAAGTAGCTCTTCGACCCAGCGAAGAACGGTTGAAACATTTGCAATCGCCGCAAGATTTATTTGGCGTTCATCACGCTTTGCACCACTTAGTTCTGGCTGCTTAATGAATCGTTCTTTATGAATCTTTCCTCCGCGCAAGGCAATTGCTACTTCGCGAGGCAAAATTACTGTTCGCTGATCAAGCGGAACCAAGAATTTCTTGTCAAGAAGCCAAGTCACTCCAGGTCCAGGATTTTTTATATCCCCAACACTTCCGCGGGGAGGACCCCAAACCAGACGATCCAAAACTTTCTTGGCATCTACCGGTGCATCCTCTAAATCACTGAGCTTTAGCTTTGCCATGGAAGCTGGCCCTAAACCTGCGGGCTCTATGCCAATTACATCGCGCAGTTGCGTTGGTAAGCGCAGGCCATCTTCGGATGGATAAACAAGACCAATCCTTACCAGATGCTCTAAGACGGTCTTTGCTTCTTTGTCAGTAAGTGTTACAACACTTTTTTCTAAGAATGGTTCATTGAGAGATGCCGCAGCTTCTAAAACTTGGAACTGCCATTGATTGAGTGAATCAATAGCACGAGCCAAACTAGGTGCAGAGCATGCCCGCACAGCAAGGGAGGCAATGTCAGGTGGAACAGGAGTTACTAAATCTGGACGAGCGGTGAATAAATCTAAAAGGGCAGCATCATCAACACTACGTAAGTAGTCAGAGAAGGAGCGCATTTCCATAACTTGCCTACATTACTGGCAAATTGGCCGTTCTTGTTAATTCACATCACCGTTTACGCGGTGTCAACCAGGTTCCAATTGCTGCAAGTCGAACCACGATTGGGGAAATAGCGCGACCAATAAATCTGGCCCTGCGGAAGTCATGAATCGGCCAACCTTCAGCCATTGCTCGTAAACCCAACAGTGCATCTGGGTTAATCGCAGATGGATGTCCAACGCATTGCAATAACGGTAGGTCATTGTTGCTATCTGAATACCCAAAACAATCTTGTAGATCAAAACCATTTCTCTCTGCTAACTCACGAATTGCAATTGCTTTTTCTTTTCCATGCAGTAGTGCACCATTCATATTTCCGGTATAAAGACCATCTTTGATTTCTGCTTTACTTCCAAGTGCGCCAGTCAAACCCAATCTCTTGGCAATTAAAGTCGCCATATCTTCAGGGGCTGCAGTAACTAGATAAACTTCAACTCCATTTGCAATATGGTTTTGGGCGATATCAATTGTTCCTTGCCACATTGCAGGAGAGACAAACTCGTCATAAATTTGCTCAGCAATAGTTTGTATCTCATTGACATTGTGCCCACCAATAAAATCTGTTGCAGCGGTCTGGAAGCGAGCGATCTCTTCCTTATTTTCTTTTCCCGTTAAGCGAAATCTCAGGTTAGCTAAAACGAAACGCGAGATATCCTTCTTGGTGAAGTAACCACGCTGATACATGCCGCGGCCCAAGAAATAAATGGTTGAGCCCCGTATAAGCGTGTTATCGACATCAAAGAAGGCAGCTCTTTTACCTGTGAGTGCCATGTCACTACCTTACAGATAGACGGGGTTTAGAGACGCTTTATGCTTTACCAATGAGTTCAACAGTGCATGTGGTCCGCCACGGAGAAGTCCATAATCCTGACAAGATTTTGTACGGTCGCCAACCTGGTTGGAGATTATCTGACCGAGGCCAAGAGATGGCTCGCACAATCGCTGAATGGTCAAAGACACTTGATTTAGGTGCCCTTCATGTATCTCCCTTGCAGCGTGCGCAAGAAACTGCAGCACCCATTGCCGCAGCGCACAATATTTCTATTACAACAGATGAACGATTAATTGAGGCAGCAAACATTTTTGAGGGAAAACCATTTGGTGTTGGTGATGGAGTATTACGTCATCCTGCTGCTTGGAAACACTTATGGAATCCTTGGAAGCCTTCATGGGGTGAACCATATGACGAGCAAATTAATCGAATGCTGGCAGCGATTTTTGCAGCTCGCGATGCGGCTAATGGCAAGGATGCAATTTGTGTTTCACACCAACTGCCTATTTGGATTTTGCGCAGTGCAATTGAAAACCGCCGCCTATTACATGATCCGCGCAAACGAGAGTGCACACTCGCATCCGTCACCAGCGTTCACTTTGACGACGAAGGATTTATTTCAGGGTTAACTTATTCCGAGCCAGCACGTCACCTCTTGCCTGAAAAACAGTAATGAAGAAGCTTGCACTAATAATTGGATTAGCAATTGCACTTACCGGCTGCAGTGGGGGTGGAACATCCTCAGCAGAAGAGAGTTTTGTTTCAGGTGATGGCTCTGTAACATTTATCAAGATTGCAGATAGAAAAATTGCTCCAGAAATTACTGGTATGACTTTGTCCGGAACAAATTACACGTACACAAAAGATAAGGTGGCAGTTGTAAATGTTTGGGCATCGTGGTGTTCACCATGCCGGGCTGAAGCACCGATACTTGTTGCTCTGGCAAACAAATACACAAACGTTGCCTTCATCGGAATATTAACTCGTGATAACCCCGCAAATGCTGAAGCCTTTGAACGCAGATTTAAGATCCCTTATCCAACAGTTATTGATGACTCCATCTTGATCGGATTTAAGGGCTCTCTGCCAGCAAATGCCATCCCATCAACGGTAATCCTGGATAAGAGTGGGCGGGTGGCTGCGCGTATTTCAGGTGTAGTTACCGTTGCTTCTTTAACGCAGTTGATTGAGCGGGTGAGTGGCGAATGAAAGAGTTCTTTCAGGCGTACTGGTAGCAGCTCTTCCGTTTGCCTTCATCGCAGGAGTTGTTTCATTTCTCTCACCATGTGTCTTGCCATTGGTTCCTGGCTATCTTTCATTTGCCGCTGGATTTTCGGTAAGCCGCGGCAAAGTCTTTCTAGGCTCACTCTTATTTGTTTTAGGTTTTAGTGCAGTATTTGTTTCATACGGCGCAGTGTTTGGTGGTTTGGGCAATCAACTCTCTGCCAACGAAGAGATCATCTCTAGAATTCTTGGCGTTTTAACAATTTTCTTAGGGTTCATCTTCTACGGACGTTTTCCTTTTTCTCCAACGATTAGACCAAAGATGCGCACAACTGGT
>Ga0209400_1000825_pt1 | contig 26794 bp, 19 predicted proteins | sample M_130807_EF_Meta_FD_187313 | JGI IMG/M metagenome (GOLD analysis project Ga0209400, IMG submission 187313) | Freshwater microbial communities from Lake Montjoie, Canada to study carbon cycling - M_130807_EF_MetaG (SPAdes) (version 2) | ecosystem: Environmental > Aquatic > Freshwater > Lake... | reverse complement strand
CACGGCCCAGTTGTGGCCGTGGATGGGCTCCCGCACACCGCCGATGTCGAGCGAGTGGGCGGCGCTGAAGGAGCGCTCGATCCGGATCAGGTACATGGACCGCGCAGTATAGGGAAATCCTGCAGGGATTCCGATAGCCTGAAGGTTCAAATGCAGCACACCGAAGCACCCCTGATGCTCTCCGTTTCCGGCGCCCGCGGCATCGTTGGAAAGACCATGACCCCCGAGGTGGCGGCCGCCTACGGCGCGGCGTTCGGATCGTTCCTCAAAGCCACCACCGGCAAGAAGCGGCCGAAGGTGGTGGTGGGGCTCGATGGGCGAATCAGCGGTCCGCCGCTCGAGGCGGCGGCGATCGGCGGCCTGCTGGCCACCGGGTGCGACGTGATCGATATCGGCGTGGCGATGACGCCGACGGTGGGCGTGATGATCGGGCACCACCAGGCCGACGGCGGGCTCACCGTCACCGCGAGCCACAACCCGATCGAGTGGAACGGCATCAAGTGCCTCGACGGCGACGGCCTGGCGCCGCCGCCCGCGATCGCCAAGGAGATCGTCGACCGCTTCAAGGAGCGGCGCATCGACTGGTGCGCGCCGCTCGAGACCGGGAGCGTGACGCCGGACGGCAGCGCCGCGCGCGTGCACGTGGACCGCGTGCTGGCGCACGTGGACGTGGCGGCGATCCGCGCCAGGCGTTTCACCGTGGTGCTCGACAGCGTGAACGGCAGCGGCTGCCACGGCGGGCGGATGCTGCTGGAGGAGCTCGGCTGCACGGTGGTGCACATCTTCGGGGAGCAGACCGGCGTCTTCGGGCACGTGCCGGAGCCGCTGGTGGAGAACCTGGTGGACCTGGCGAAGGCCGTGCGCGAGACGCCGGGCGCTGCGTGCGGATTCGCGCAGGACCCGGACGCGGACCGGCTGGCGATCGTCGACGAGCGCGGGACGTTCATCGGCGAGGAATGCACGCTGGTGCTCTCGGCGCTGCGCATGCTGCAGCGCACGGGTGGCGGCGCGCTCGCGGCGAACCTGAGCACCAGCCGCATGATCGACGACGTGGCGGCGCGCTTCGCGGGCTCCCGCGTGGTGCGCACCGCGGTGGGCGAGGCGAACGTGGTGGCCGGCCTGCGCGGCGTGAACGGCATCCTGGGCGGCGAAGGCAACGGCGGCGTGATCTATCCGCCGGTGTGCTTCGTGCGCGATTCGCTGACGGCGATGGCGCTGACGCTCGAATTGCTGGCGCACGAGGGCAAGCCGCTCTCGGCGCTGGTGGCCGCCCTGCCCCGCTACGCGATGATCAAGCGCAAGATGGAGCTGGCCGCGGTCGGCGGCATGGCAGCCGTGGGCCCCGCGCTGGCGAAGGTGAAGGCGGCGTTCGTGAAGGAGCGCATCAGCGACGTCGACGGCGTGCGCGTGGATTTCGCCGACCGCTGGGTGCACCTGCGCGCGAGCAACACGGAGCCGATCATCCGGATCATCGCCGAGGCTGCGACGGCGGAGCGGGCGAATGCGCTGTGCGACGAGTGTGCGCGCGTGGCGGGGGTGTAGTCAGGGGGCGAGCGGAGCAACAGATTCGCCAAGTCGACGGCGCACCTGCTTGTCCCAAACCTCGCCGACCACGATGAGGGCCGCAATGCGCTTCTCCCCCGCAAATCGGGGATCGTTGAGCACGAATCGCTGAAGATCCGCAACATTGCCCGAGCCTGCGCTGAAAGCCGCAAGCTGCGGGCTCAGCGCTGCGCGCGCTTCATCGACCAGATTGACACAGGTACGAAACTGGCTGATGCGTTTGGACATGGGAATGGCCTGCCAAACGAGCACCCGCTTGTCATCACTGCCGCTCGCGAGAGCCCGACCATCAGGGCTGAACGCAATACTGTTGACTTTTCCGGTGTGCCCTTTTAGGGGCTCTCCGAGTGGAAGGCCGGTCGCTGTGTCCCACAGGCGGATGGTCTTGTCAAAACTCCCGCTTGCGATGGTCCTGCCGTCCGGGCTGAATGCAACGCTGGCGACAACATCCTTGTGCCCCGTCAGTGGGTTGCCTCGCGGTTTGCCTGACGCTGTATCCCACAGACGGATGGTTTTGTCGTCGCTCGCGCTCGCAATGATCCCGCCGTCCTGACTAAAGGCCACTCCTCGTACAGGCCCTGCATGGCCAACGATCGCCCAGATCTGAACACGCGACTCAGCGTCCCAAAGCAGGATCTTCCCGTCGCTGCTTGCGCTTGCGATCTTGCTTCCGTCCGGGGGGCTGAACGCGACGCTGAGAACGCGATCCTGATGCCCAGAGAGTGGCGCAAAGCACTCTTTCCCTGTAGCCACATTCCACACGCGGACGGTCTTATCAGCGCTCCCGCTCACAAGCTTCTTCCCGTCCGGGCTGAAGGCAATGCTGAACACGCTATCCGAGTGCCCCTTTAGCACGCGGACGGTATCTCCCCAGAGGCGAATCCTTCGGTCCAGGCAGCCGCTTGCGATCTGCTTTCCATCGCGGCTGATGGCGACGCTCATGACCTCGCTGTCGTGACCTGGCAAGGGCGCGCCAATTGCGCGACCGATCGCCGTGTCCCACAGACGGATGGACTTATCAACGCCACCGGAAACGATGGTCTGCCAATCCCGGCCGAATGCAACGCTGCGGACTCCGCCTTCTTGCGCCTGCAGCCTCTCGTAATCGGTATGTTCGGGCATGACGTCCCAGAGGCAAACTGCTCCGTTCGCGCTGCCGCTCACGATCCGCTCCCCGTCTGGGCTGAAGGCTGCTTCGTACACCCTATCCGTAGTACTAAACACAGCGCGCACCTGCGTGCCCGTCTCGGTATTCCAAAGCCGGATGGTCTTATCGAAGCTTGCACTTACGATGAACTTTCCGTCGAAGCGGAAGGCGACGCTCGTGACATCGTCTTCATGCCCGGATAGCGTTCTGCGTAACTCTCCCGTCTCGGCGTCCCATAGACAGATGCACTTGTCCACGCTTGCACTTGCGATGATCCGGCCATCTGGGCTGAAGGCAACCCGATTGATTGGGCCATTGTGTCCGGAGAGCTCCAACGGCTGCTTGCGATTCTCTATGTCCCCTATGTCCCAGACGCGGACCGTACGGTCGTCACCACCGCTCGCGATCCGCTTTCCGTCCGGGCTGAATGCAACCCCGTTGACGGCTTTTTTAGAGCCTACAAACGACTCGATATTGCGGAAGTCCTTGGCGTCCCATAGAACGATCGTCCCGTCTTCGTTTGCGCTTGCGATCTTGCTCCCGTCCGGGCTGAATGCGACCCCGCAGACCTTCTGCGTGGGCTGTCCCAGCAGTTCTCCGCGCAACTTGCCTGTCTGGGTTTCCCACAGGCGGACCGTCGTGTCGAAGCTACCGCTTGCGAGCGTCGTGCCATCGGTATCAAACGCGACGCTAGTAACCAAGTCCTTGTGCCCGTCCAGTGTTGTACGTAACTTTCCCGTCTTGGCGTCCCAAAGAATGATTGTTGCATCGTCGCTTGCGCTTGCGATCGTGCTCCCATCCGGGCTAAACGCGACGCTGCGGGCCACCCCCTTGTGTAGCCCTAAGGGTTCGCCCACCGACTTGTCTGACTCCGCGACCGCATAGCGGACATCGAATCGATCTCGCTGTCCCGAACCCTCGAGCGTCGCGAGGTCGGTCTTAAGTTGCTCTTTCTGGCCCGACTCCGAAGCCCTCATGGCGCTGTTGACCGTGATTGCTGTGTTCAAGTTTTTGGCTCGGTCGCGTTCGGACTCCGCCGTCAATCGATTTCGATCAGCCGCAGCACGCGCCTCCTCCGCCTCTGCGCGCGCGGACTCCGCGTCCTTACGCGCCGCGTCCGCAGCCGCTCGCTCGCTGATGGCCACGTCGCGCACCTCCTCCGCCTCCGCGCGCGCGGACTCCGCGTCCTTGCGCGCCGCGTCCGCCTTCGCCTCGCTGGCAACGGCCGCTTCCTTCGCCGTGACCGCATCCTGTCGTGCGACCTCAGCCTCCCGCCATTGCCACGTCGCCACGCCAAGCCCCACCACGAGCGCCGTCATCACCGCGCCCACCCCGATCACCAGTCCGCGATTCCGCCGCACATACTTGCGCATGCGGTACGCCGACGACTCCGGGGCCGCCGCGATCGGCTTGCCCTGCAGATAGTTCCGCACATCTTCGGCAAGCGCTATCGCCGTCTGGTACCGATGCTGCGGCTCCTTCCGCATGGCCTTCTGCGGGATCCACTCTAACTCGCCGCGCAGACGACGCACCAAGTCCGCCGCACGCGACTTGCGCGCTGACTCGATCCGGGTGATGGTCGCCTGATCCTTCGTGGAGATCGTCGAGAGCCGCGCACTCGGACTCGGCGGATCTTGCTCGCGGATCGTTCGCTGGATCTCGCCGTAGGCCTTCTTGCGCAGTTCCTTTGCGTCAAACGGAGTCGCGCCCACGAGCAATTCATAAAGCAGCACCCCGAGCGAGTAAATATCGCTACGCGTATCGATGTCCCCACCGGTGGGGTCCGCCTGCTCCGGACTCATGTACGCCGGCGTACCGATCATCTGCCCAGTCTCGGTGAAGATCGTGTGCTCGGTCATGCGCTGGCTCATGGCCTTCGCCACACCAAAGTCGATCACCTTGAGCTTCGCGCCTTCACCCTCGACCATAAAGGCAAGCACGTTGCCTGGTTTCAGGTCACGGTGCACAATGCCCTTGAGATGCGCGTGCTGCACGGCTTCGCATGCTTGCTCAAAGAGCTTCAGGCGCTCGTCGATACTGAGTTTGACTCGGTCGCAGAACTCGGTGATCGGCTCGCCCTTCACATACTCCATGGCGAAGTAGGGTCGACCTTGCGCAGTCAGACCACCGTCAAAGACCTTGGCGATCCCGGGGTGATTCATCACGGCCAGCGCCTGGCGCTCTTGATCGAAGCGCGCGACCACGGCCTTCGAGTCCATGCCCGCCTTCACGATCTTGAGCGCGACGCGCTGCACGAAGGGGTGGCGCCGCTCTGCGAGCCACACGGAGCCGAAGCCGCCTTCGCCGAGGCGCGAGATCAGCTTGTACGGGCCGACCTGGGCACCGGCGGCCTCGTCGAAGCCGTCTGGTCCCTGGGCGCCGAAAATGACAGTTTCCTCCGGAGTCATGCGCACAGGATACGGAAATCTGCGCGAGCGTCTCCATCCGGTTGGCGCAGCTCAGGGCGCGTTTGACAGCCTACGCCGGCTCGAACGCGATGCTCGCAACCGTCACGTCATCGAAGTAGGGCTCGCCCTGGGCATGCCGCTCGAGGAGCGACAGCAGGCGCGCCACGTCCTCGTCGGTGCCCGAACTGCCCTGGAGTGCCGACACGACCGGCCCGCAACCCATCATCACGCCATCGGCGTTGGGCTGCTCCGATATGCCGTCGCTGAACAGGACCACTCGGTCGCCGGGAGCCAGAAGCACCGCACCGCTCGTGTAGGGGAAGTCACCGACCGCACCGAGCGGCGGACCGCCGCCCTCGGGCACCAGCAATTCGGCCCGGTCACCATGCATGCGGACCGCGAACGAATGGCCGGCGTCCACCGCTGAACACGCGCCATGCGGGGAGACCTCGAACGCAAAGACGGTGACGAACGAACCCACCCCGGCCTCCATCGAGCCACCGCCGCGCGCGATGTGCGTGCCGATGCGCTCCATCACCCGCTCGAGCGATGCGCCCTCCGCGATTGCCGCCTCGGCGTAGGCCACGGTGGCGGCCATGACCAGGCCCGCCGGCGCACCCTTGCCCGCCACGTCGCCCAGGAAGACCACCGATCCGCCGTCCGGACGCGCGAACACGGCAAACAAGTCGCCGCTCACCTGGAGCCCGGGGCGACTGGACATGGTCCAGCGCACGCATCCGCGCGTGCCGCGCTCGCCGGGAAGCAGGCGCGCCTGTGCGCGGCGCGCCTCCGCCAGCTCCGCAGAGAGCTGCCGGCGTGTCAACGACTCCAGCGCAAGCGCCGCAAGCCGCGCGACCACGTTGACGAACGGCGCAGCCGACGTGCGGCGAGCCCCGCGATCCGACGTATCGACCGCCAGCACGCGGCCCGTGGTGCCGAGGGGCACCGCAAGCGCCGCGGTGGTTCCCGCGGCCATGACGCTCTGGGCGCCGCTGAAACGCAGGTCGTCCTCCAGCCGCACCATCGAACCGGCGTCCAGCGCCCCACCAAGGAGCGTTCGGCTGATCGGCTTTGCCTCGTCTTCGTCGGTCGCGGCGGCCATCGCGCGCACGCCCCACGCGGATTCCGCCCCGGCGACACGGCGCTCGGCAACCACCGCGCGACGGAAGTCGCCGGCGTCGACAAGCGCGTCGACGAGCACGCGCTCGAGCGCGTCTTCATCGTCGGCAAGCGCAAGGCGCGATGCCACGTCGGTCAACGCGGAGAGGCGGAGCTCGGCCAGCGACTCGAGCGCATGCGCCGGCACCGTCGCCACGCGGCCGCCCACGCCGTCGACGAACGCGGGTGCCGCGCCCATTGTCGAGCCGTTGACCACTCCCCCATCCGCCAGGTCCACCCGCAGCCGATACGGCCCGATGGTCACTCGGGAACCATGGCGCAGCGGCACCCATGCGTCCAACGGGGCCGGCTGCCCACCCACGAGCGTCCCCGCCTGCCCACGGTTGCACAATTCCCAGACCCCGTCGCGGTCACGCAGTTCGGCATGACGGCGCGAGACCGATCGGTCGGGCAGGACGATCTCGCACCCGGCATCCCGGCCGATCGAACGCGGCACTCCATCCGCAACGAAGGAGACCGGCGGATGCCCGCCCCCCTCGAACCGCAGAGTGATCGTGACCGCCGGAAGCATGCCGAAAATGATACGGGAACCAGTGCAGGCGTCTAGCGTCGGCTCTCGCGCACCACATGCGTCATCGGCTCGGTGCTGCAATCGATGTCCACCGCGAAGAAGCCGCCGTTGCGGTGCTTCTGCACCTGGCGCCACATGATCTCGCGGTCGGTGATGGGGATCGGCAGCTTCTCGACATCGGCCTCGGGAATCCACTCGAGGCGGCCTTCGTCGAACTCGCTATGCGCGATCTCGTCCGGGCGCACGTGGCGCGTGCATTCGAAGAGGAAGATCAGCCAGTGCATCTCGCCCTGGTAGGCGCGCTCGCTCACCATGCCGAAGAGGCGCATGTCCTCGACGCGGAGGCGCAGGCCGGTCTCTTCCTCCACCTCGCGCGCCGCGCATTCATGCGGGCTCTCGCCGCGGCTGATCTCCACCTTGCCGCCCACCGGCGAGTACATGTCGATGTTCGGCACCTTCTTGCGGTGGAGCATCAGGATGCGGCCGTCCGCGTCCCACAGGTAGCAGAGGACCGCCACCTTGTAGGGAAGCGAGGCAGTGTCGTACTGCGGAGCGTGCAGGTTCAACGCGCGGACCCCGCGGGGATGGGTGCGGAGCTTGCCACGATGCCGGCGGACACCACCAGCTCGCGGATACGCGTGGCAGCCTGCGCCGACGCAGCGGCAAGCGGCAGGCGAACCATGCCGGTGTCGAGGCCGAGCGAGGCGAGCGCGCACTTGACGGGCACCGGGTTCACGTCGATGGAGAGCAGGCCCTTCGAGAGGGGCAGGAGCGCCATGTGCACCTCGAGCGCCGCGCGGAAATCGTTGCCGGCAAGCAGGCGGCAGAGCTCTGCCACGCGGCCGGGCACCAGGTTGCTCACCACGCTCACCACGCCCGCCGCACCCACGGCCGCAAAGCTCGGCGTCAGGCTGTCGTCGCCGGAGAGGACAGTGATGCCGCAGCGCTGGCGGATCTCGCTGGCCGAATCCATGCTGCCGGTGGCTTCCTTGATCGCCTGGATGTTCGGGTGACGGCTCAGGCGCTCGACGGTCTCGGGCGCAATGGCAACGCCCGCGCGGCCGGGGATGTTGTAGAGCATCACCGGCAGGTCGCAGCAATCGGCCACCGCCATGAAGTGGCGGTAGATGCCTTCCTGCGATGGCTTGTTGTAGTACGGCGTGACCTGGAGGCCCGCATCCGCGCCGAGCTGGCGCGCGAGCTTCTGCAGGTGCACGGCGTGCGCGGTGGAGTTCGAGCCCGCGCCCGCCACCACCTGCAGCCCGAGCGGACGACCGACGCGCACCGCGGTCTCCACGACGCGCGCATGCTCTTCCTCGGTCAGCGTGGGGCTCTCGCCGGTGGTGCCGCAGGGCACGATTCCGGTGACGCCGCCTGCCGCCTGGCGACGCACACCCTCTTCAAGGCGCGCAAGATCGACCGACGTGCCGTCGGCGCTGAACGGGGTGACGATCGCGGTGTAGCAGCCGTGGAAACCGATGCGCGTGCTCATGACGGCGAGTGTACGCCCGCAGCAGCACCGTCGATGCAGGCACGCATCCGCACGACCGCGGAACGCAGACCCGTGAATACCGCCTCGCTGACGATGGCGTGGCCGATGTGGAGTTCGTTCAGGCCGGGGAGCGCTGCCACCGGGCCGACGTTCACGTAGTTGAGCGCATGTCCGGCGTTGAACTGCATACCGTGGGCCCGGATCGCCTCACCCGCGACGCGGACCTTCGCAAGTTCGGCACGCGCGGCCGGGGAATCGCAGCGATCGCCGTTGCCATGCACGGCGTGCGCCCACGGCCCGGTGTGCACCTCGCAGACGGACGCGCCGCAGCGGTGCGCGGCCTCGATCTGTGCCGGTTCGGCGTCGATGAAGATGCTGGCACGCACGCCGCCTGCGGCCAGGCGCGCGATCACCTCGCGCACGCGCGATTCCTGCGAGAGGACGTCGAGCCCGCCTTCGGTGGTCACCTCGTGGCGACCCTCGGGGACGAGCATCGCCATCACGGGCTTGATGCGCAGCGCCATCGCCACCATCTCGTCGGTGGCGGCCATCTCGAAGTTGAGCTTGCCGCGGAACTCCTCTGCCAGGCGCAGCACGTCGGCGTCCTGGATGTGGCGACGGTCCTCGCGCAGGTGCACGGTGATGCCGTGCGCGCCGCCCGCCATCGCCTGGTGCGCAGCAGCCACGGGGCACGGCTCGTACGTGCGGCGCGCCTGCCGGACGGTGGCGACGTGATCGATGTTGACGCAGAGGAGCGCCATGCGGAAGGACAAGTATAGGAGCGCGCCACGCATGGACGCGCTCGGTGCGGGGTACCATTCGGCCATGGCCACCTTCCACGACCGCCTGGCGGCGCTCGAGCATGACATCGTCCACCAGGGCGCGCGCGTCCTTGACCTCTGCACGCTTGCCGTGGAGAGCTACTTCGACCTGGACTTGGCGAAGGCCGGCCGCATCGAGTCCCTCGACACCGAGGTGGACCGCGTGGACGTGGAGATCGAGAAGCGCTCCGTGCCGCTCCTGGGCATGGGCCAGACCGACGAGCACGCCATCCGCAGCGTCCTCACCATCGTCAAGTGCAACAACGAGTACGAGCGCATCGCCGACTGCGGCGTGAACATCGCCGAACGCGTGCTGGAGGAGCGCACCCGCCAGCTCCGCGTGCCGGACACCTTCCGCGTGATGGCCAACAGCGTGATCGGCATGCTGCGCGACACCAACCGCGCGCTCCTCAAGCACGACGCGGACCTGGCGCGCCAGGTGCTTCTGTTCGACGACACCGTGGACCGCTTCAAGCGCGAGATCCTCATGAACGCGCAGGAGCAGGTGGCGGCCGGCCACCTCTCGGTGCACTTTGCCTTCGGCCTGATGAGCGTGACCAAGAGCGTGGAGCGGATCGCCGACCACTGCACCAACGTGTGCGAGCAGGTGATCTACCTCGAGAGCGGGCTGATCGTCCGCCACCGTCCCGAGGGATGGAGCGCGCCGATCGAGCCGAAGGCCTGACGGCACGGCCCGCACGGCGCGCGAGACACGAACGACACGACAACCTTCGACCGGACAACAAGAGATGCGAAACACGCCGACCCTTGCGGAAACCAAGCAGCGCCTCGAGCGGACCGGGCAGGAGCACCTGCTCGCGTTCTGGGATTCACTGGACGATGCACGCCGCGCGGAGCTGCTGGGCGCGATCGCCACGCTGCCGCTCGAGCACATGGGCTCCATGCTCTCGCAGGCGGCATCGCTTGCGAAGCCCGCCGCCTCCGAGATCCGCCCCGTGCGCCCCTACATGCGCGGCATGGCGGATGCGGAGAAGTACCGCACCATCGGCGACGACCTGGTGCGCCGCGGCAAGGTGGCGGCGTTCATCGTGGCCGGCGGCCAGGGCACGCGCCTCGGCTGGAAGGGCCCCAAGGGCACGTTCCCGGCGACACCCGTGGCGGGCAAGCCGCTCTTCCGCGTGTTCGCCGAGCAGATCATGGCCGCGGAGCGCGCCTACGGCGTGCGGATCCCGTGGTTCGTGATGACGAGCGAGGCCAACCACGACGAGACCGAGCGCTTCTTCGAGGACAACCGCTGGTTCGGCCGCCCGCGCGGCGACACCATGCTCTTCGCGCAGGGCATGGTGCCGAGCGTGACCCTCGACGGCAAGGTGATGCTGGAGCATGCGTGGCAGCCCGCGCTCAACCCGGACGGCCACGGCGGATCGCTGAAGGCGCTGCGCCAGGCGGGAGCCATCGACCACATGCAGACCCAGGGCATCGAGCACCTCTGCTACTTCCAGGTGGACAACCCGAACGTGCACGTGATCGATCCGCTGTTCCTGGGTCTCCACGTGGCGGCACCGGATTCGAGCGCGGAGATGAGCTCCAAGAGCGTCCTCAAGCGCGACACCACCGAGAAGGTCGGCGTCTTCGTGAAGGCGCCGCGCCTCACGGTGCTCGAATACAGCGACGCGCCGAAGGAGATCTCCGATGCGCGCGATGCGTCGGGCGAGATCATCTACGGCGAGGGCTCGATCGCCATCCACGTGATCGGCGTCGAGTTCATCCGCAAGCTCACCGACCATCCGCTCGGATCGGTGCTGCCCTGGCACCGCGCCATCAAGAAGGTGCCGTTCGTGGATCCGGCCACGGGCCAGCGCACCGAGCCCGCGGAGCCGAACGCCATCAAGCTCGAGAGCTTCGTCTTCGATGCGCTGCACGAGGCGGAGAGCCCGATCGTCCTGCGCACCGACCGCGTGGAGGAGTTCGCGCCCATCAAGAACGCCTCCGGCGAGGACAGCCCGGCCACGAGCAAGGCGATCCAGGTGGAGCGCGCGGTGCGATGGCTGAAGGAAGCAGGCATTCCCGTGCCGTGCCACGCCAACGGCCAGCCCGCCTGCACCGTCGAGATCTCGCCGCTCACCGCGCGCGGACCCGATGACCTGCGCAAGCATCCGCCGGCAAAGCCGATTGCCGCGAACACCGAGACGCTGCTCTAAATAGGTGCCAGGAACGCCTGTCCCCATTTTCCGCCCCGCGCGGTGCCGCGGGCGGAAGGCGGTCTCGGGAACACGGCGACATGGACAACGGTCAGGAAAATAGGGACGGGCGTTCCTGGCACCTGTTTATCAAAATAGGGACAGGCGTTCCTGGCACCTATTTCGCGGCGCGGAGGTCCTCGACCACCAGCTGCACGCGGCGCGCGCCGCGGAAGGTGTCGAGCGACGGGCGCACGATGAGGTCGATGGGCACGCCCTGACGTACCGATGCCACGCGCGCGGCGCCGCTCCACCAGATGCACCGTGCGCCACCCGGGAGGAAGAACTCCACGTGGTTGCGCGTGCTGCCGAAGAGGTTCGGCGGTGCCACCGGCCGCGTGCCGCGGATCAGGAACGCGGGCTCCGGGTTGCCACGCCCGAACGGGCGCAGGATGTCGAGGGACTTCACCGCGTCGTAGGTCAGCTCCTCTGGCTCGGCCTCGGCGTCGTAGCGGCGCACCGGGCCCACGGCAGCACCCGCCGATCGCGCCGCGCACTCCGCCGCCACGCGGCGCGCGAACTCGTCCACGCGGTCCGCGGACACCGTGACGCCCAGCGCAAAGGCGTGCCCGCCGCCGCGCAGCATCAGGTCCGCGGCCACGCGCTTCACGGCATCCAGGATGTCGATTCCCTCCACGCTGCGTCCGCTGCCCTTGGCGGTGCCGTCGGGCCGCAGTGCCATGAGGATGGCCGGCTTGCCGTGGCGCTCGGCCATCTTGGCGGCCACGATGCCCACCACGCCTTCGTGCCACCGCGCGTCGGCCATGACGATGGCGCCCGCCGCGGCGAGCGCGGGATCCGCATCGACGCGCTCGCACGCCTGCTCGAAGAAGGACTTGTCCATGATCCGCCGCTGGTCGTTCAGCTCGCCGAGCGTGCGGACGATGGCGCGTGCCCGCGCCGGGTCATCGGTGATCAGGAGCTCCACGGCCTCCGCCGCGTGGCCGAGGCGGCCGACCGCGTTGAGCCGCGGCCCGAGCCGGAAGCCGACGTCCGCCGAATCCACGCGCTTGCCGCGATCGAGCTGCGCGTCGTCGAGCAGCGCGCGCATGCCCACCATCTCCACGGTGTGGATGGTGGCAAGCCCACGCGCCACGAAGACGCGGTTCTCGTCGACAAGCGGCACCACGTCCGCCACGGAGCCGAGCGCCACCAGCGGCACGCAGCACATCAGCGCGTCCTTGAGCACCGCGGCCACGTTCTCGCCGCCGCACCAGAGCCGCGCGAACTCCGACGCCACCTTGAACGCCACCGCCGCACCGCAGAGATCGACGAACGGCGCCGGATCGCGTCCCGGGAGCGCCGGGTGCGCGATCGCCGCAGCCTCCGCCTCGCAGCCCGGGTCGACATGGTGGTGATCCGTGATCAGGAGCTCGATGCCGAGCGCCTTCGCATGACGCGACGGCCCTTGCGCGGACGCGCCGCAATCGACGGTGACCACCACTCGCACGCCGTCCGCCGCCAGTGCGGCCAGCGCTTCGTCGTTGAGCCCGTAGCCCTCCTCGATGCGGTCGGGCACGTAGAAGCGCAGGTCGGCATCCGGGCGCGCAGCCTTGATCGCCCGCCACAGGATGGCGGTGGCCGTGATGCCGTCGGCGTCGTAATCGCCGTAGATGGCGATGCGCCGGCCGGCGCGCACCGCGGCCTCGAGGCGCTCGGCCACGGCCGTGGCGCCGGGGAGCGTGCGCGGCGCGTGCAGCAGGTTGACGCGCGGCGCGTGGAGAAGGTCGCGGCCGCGGGGATCCATCGGGTACTGGCGCGCCGCCATCACCCGCTCGAGGATGCTTCCCGCACCCGTTGCCCCCGCTCCGATCCAACGGCTTTCGATCACTGACATCCAGGACAGGCTATCGCGGCCCGGATGAAGCACATGCTTCGCCGCCTGGGCCCGAAACCCATGGATTCGCTGCCGACCGCTGCCGGGCCCCGGGTTGCCGCCCGCCCGGCCCCCGGTACCCTACCCCGCGATGCAGCGCTACAAGACCATCCTCCTCTTCGGAGCCCCGGGCGTCGGCAAGGGAACGCAAGGCAAGATCCTCGGGCACATCCCCGGCTTCTTCCACCTGGCGTGCGGCGACGTGTTCCGTTCCATGGACATGACCAGCGACCTCGGGCGCAAGTTCATGGAGCACAGCTCCCGCGGCGAGCTCGTTCCCGACGAGGTGACCGTGGACATGTGGAAGCAGAACATGTACGCGCAGACGGTGCTCAGCATCTACAAGCCCGCGCAGGACATCCTGGTGCTCGACGGCATCCCGCGCAGCATCGGACAGGCGAAGGCGCTCGACCCGTACCTGGAAGTGCTTGCGGTGGTCCACCTGGTGTGCCGCGACGTGGACGCCATGGTGATGCGCATGCGCCGCCGCGCGCTCAAGGAGAACCGCCTCGACGACGCCGACGAGAAGGTCATCCGCCGGCGCTTCGAGGTCTACCAGCGGGAAACCGCCCCGGTGCTCGAGCACTATCCCGCGTCCGCGGTCCGCGAAGTGGACGCGGTCGGCTCCCCGGCCGTGATCCTGCAGCGCGTCCTGGACATCGTGGCGCCCATCCAGGACGCACATTTCCGCAATCCGTTGGCAGGCGACGTCAAGCCGTGAGGAACCGCCCGGAAGTGACTTGACAAGGTTCGGGAACGGTGTTCCAATGTGGACCGCCCGCGCAGGAGCGCTGGCCCAACGAGCCCCCGGAAGCGCGCCGTGTTGACCGCAAGGTCCACGGCGCGTTCCATTTTGCCCCGCCGAATCGAACGATGGATGCCGACGACCGCCCCGGCGATGCGCGCCGCCCACGGGCCTCACTTGCGTTGCGGCGCGTCCGGCGACTCCGGGCGCAGCTCCTCCGGGATCAGTTCCCGGTAGCGATCCGCCACCGCCTTGAACCACGCACGCTCGCCCTCGTCGAGCCCCGGCGCGCGCGCCGCTGCCTCCAGCGCCGACAGCCGCGCGCGCAGCACCGCCCGGATGCCCGCACCCGCGCCCAGCCCGTCGGACGATGCCAGTTGCTGCCGCAGCTGCATGATGTCGGGGTGCGACTCCACGTCGAGGGATTCGCCCGGCAGGCGTTCCGTGCGCATGACGCGCACCGGCGCGGGGAAGTCGAGCAGCAGCCGCTCCGCCAGGCGATCGCGCGTGGTGTCGTTGCCGGTGTCCATGCCGCCATCGCCGAACTTCTCGAGGTCGGCGCGGGAGCCGACCTCCATCTCGATCTCGATCCGCCGCTCGACCGGCTTGCCGTCCGCACCGCCCTTCACGCGGCCAAGCTCGTCCCGCTCGCCGCGCATCACCACCACCGCGATCCGGTCGCCCGGCCGCTTGTTCTGCACCACGGCCGAGAGCTGCTGGCTGACGGTGATCTGCCTGCCGTCGAGCTGCACGATGCGATCGCCCGGCTTCAGCACCTTCTGCGCCGGCATGTTGGGGATCAGGCCGGTGACCGTGACGCCGTCGGTATCCGCGAAGCGGGCCGCCATCTGGATGCCGAGCGCGCCACGGGGCGCATCGAGGATGCGCGAGCGCGCCACTTCCAGGAGCCGCGCATGGGCCTCGAACGGGAGCTCGCCGGCAGCCCCCGACAGGTGGATCCATACCTGCTCGTCAGGCACCTTCTGGATGTCAAGAAGCGCGGCCGTCGCACGCTCGCGCGTCGCGAAGTCAGGGTCGCCGAGCGCGCGGACGAGGTCCGAGACACGCGGATCGGGGGCAACACCCTGCAGCTTCGGCGGAGACCACGGCGGAGCCTCGTCCGCCATGGCGGTCATGCCGCGGAACCGGGCCAGGTCCTGCTGCGCGAGTCGCTGGCGCGGGAGTTCCGGCACCGGGATGGCCTGCGGGGCGATGCGGGGCGCCGCTCCGGCGGGGAGCACCACCTCTACCTCAACCACGGGCTCGGAGAACGTCTTGGGTTCCTTCGGCGCGGCCGGTCCGCCCGGAGGGGCCGCAGGAGCCTGCCCGAACGCCGAGCATGCGCCCGCGAGGACGGCGACGACGAACGTCACGCGGATGTGATGGCCCGCGCGTTCGACTCGATCCATGCCGTCTTGCGTTCGATGAATGCCAGGAACCCGTCCGCGCGCAGGTGCGCGAACCGGCCCGAGCGGGCAATGGGCACGATGCTCTCGAGCGTGCACGATTCGATCATAAGCCACGGCAGCGCCTCCCGTTCACGGGAAACGAGCGGCATCCCCATGCCGCGGCCGATGCCGTCGGAGAGCGCGGCGATGCGGCGCAGGTCGAGTTCGGGCTGCCAGCGCTCCTGCGGCACCGCGGCGATCGGCGAGTTGCCGAAATGGACGAGCGCATTGGCCGCCTCGCACACGCGGTGATCGGAGCGCGCACCGTCGAAATCGATGATGGCGCGCACCCGCCCGGCGTCGAAGATGACATTTCCGGGATGGGTATCGCCGTGCACGCACAGCCAGGGCGATTCGTCCAGCCCGGCCTGCTCGGCGCGACCGTGCGCGCGACGCGCGCGGTCAAGCAGGTTCTCGAGCGTCCCGCGCAGCGCCGGGAGGTCGGTGTCCGGGTCCGCCCGCGCGACCGATTCCAGGATCGGCTCCACCGCCACGTCGAACGTGCCGGTGCGGTGGTACGAGAAGCGGCCAAGCCGGTTCCCCTCCGGAAAGTCCATGGACGCGCGCAGCATGCTGCCGAGCGCAGCGCCCATCGCCGCGGCCTCGGCCACGCGCTGGGACCAACGCTCGCCGTCCATCCAGTCGAACATCTCGTACGTGCCGAGCGGCCCGTCCACCACCGTGGTGCCCGCGGGCGTCCGGCGCAGCCGCGCGATGGGCACGCCGGCATCGGACAGATGGAGCTGGAATGCATGGAGCGCGTCCAGGTGCTCGCGCGTGCCGGCACCGGGCGCACGCCGCTTGAGCATGAACTGACCGTCGGGGCAGCGAAGCCTGCTCTTGGCGCTGAGGCGCGAACCGCGACCGATGGGCTCGGCCTCGATCGGCCGGCGCAGGCCGAACGCGCGCGACACCTCGCGGATCTCCTCCAGGGAGAGGAGCGCTCGCGCGTGGCCGATCATTCGGCGTTCTGTGCCTGTTCCTTGATCCGGTCGATGGCGGTCTTGATCTCCACCACGCGGCGGCTGATCTCGACGTCGCCGCTCTTGCTGGCGATGGTGTTCGCCTCGCGGAGCATCTCCTGCGCCAGGAAGTCGAGCGCACGGCCCGCGGGCTGCGGGTTCGAGGGCTCGATGATGGAGCGGAACTGCTCCACGTGGCCGCCCAGGCGCGCGATCTCCTCCGCAATGTCGCTGCGTTCGGCGAAGATGGCGACTTCCTTCACCAGGTCGGCATCGCTCACGGCGGCGCCGAGGTCCTTGAGTGCGGCCGCCAGGCGCTGGCGCAGGCGCTCCTGGTAGTTGCCGGTGACCTCGGGGGCGCGCGTGCGCACGGCATCGAGGCGCAACTGGATCTGCTGGCCGAATTCCGCCAGCAGCGTGCGCAGTGCCTCGCCCTCGCGCTCGCGCGCAGCCATCAGCGCATCGCACGCCTCGCCGACGAGGCGCATGAGGATCGGGCGCGAGCCTTCGGAGATCGCCTGCGCGCGGTCGTCGGAGATGACCCCCGGGAGAGAGAGGAGGTCGGAGAGGCGGATGTCCTGCGAGAGGCCGGCGCTTGCCGCACTGCGCAGCTGCGCGGCATACGCCTCGAGTGCCGCCACGTTGATGCGCGCCACGGCACGCGCGGAGATCTCCGTCCAGCGCACGGTGATGGTGACGCTGCCGCGCACCAGGCGGCGCATGACCAGGGCCTCGATGTCCGGCTCGAGCGAGTCGAACTCCGACGGCAGCCGCATGGTGGCCTTGAAGAACCGGTTGTTGACCGAGCGGATCTCGACCGCGAAGCGGGCGCCATCCTGCTCATGCGAGGCGGCACCGAAACCGGTCATCGATCGGATCACGCTGGTGCCTCGGGGAGGTTGCGGAGGTCAGGGCGCGGGAGCCGGAGCCGGCGCGGGAGCCGGAGCGGGCGCAGGGGCCGGAGCGGGCGCAGGAGCCGGAGCGGGCGCGGGGGCCTGGCCCGGAGCGGGCGCGGGCGTCACACCCGGGGGCAAGGTGCCACGCACGGCGCCGGGGGGCAGCGGCTCGAGCGTCTGCTCCTCGACCTTCATGTTCTCCATCGAAGTGACGCCGTTGGCGGTGCCGTCCTTCGCGGTGGGAACCAGGACCGACGTGGTCGCCGGCGGAGTTGCCGAGCCCGGCGCGGGCGCCGTCTGCGTTGCGTCGGCTTCCGTGGCAGCGGGCTCCTTGGCACCCTTGACCATCTTCAGGTCAAGGATGTTCAGCGCGATGGCCAGCACCAGGTAGATGCCGAAGGCCGTCACGGTGGCGTAAGTCAGCGCGTCGCCGGTGCGTCCGCCGAAGGCCGTGTCCGTGCCGCCACCGCCGCCGCCGAAGGCCTGCGCCAGTCCGCCGCCCTGCGGGCGCTGGACCAGGATGATCAGGACGAGGGCAACCGAGACGACGAGGAAGAGAATGACGAGGAGCGTGAAGATGACGCCCATGGGTGTTCCTTCAGTGGCCGCCGGCCGCCGACCACGCCTCCGCCGCGGCGCGGCAGATCGAAGCGAAGTCGTCAGCCTTGAGGCTGGCGCCGCCGATCAAGCCCCCATCGACGTCCGGTCCGGCGAAGATCGCCCGTGCGTTCCTCGCGTTGACCGAACCACCGTAGATGATGCGGGTTCGAGCGGCGAATCGAGAATCATACAGGTCGGCCAGCACCCGGCGGATGGATGCATGCATCGCCTGCGCGTCCTCGGGGCTGGCGGTGCGGCCGGTGCCGATGGCCCACACGGGTTCGTACGCCACCACCACGCGCTCCACGGTCTCGGCCTTCAGTGTCCCGAAACATCCGCGCAACTGATGCGCCACCACGGCTTCGGCCCGTCCGTCGTCGCGTTCGGAGAGCGTCTCGCCGACGCAGAGCACCGCCACCAGGCCGCTCTCGAGGGCGATGGCGAGCTTCTCGTGCAGCAGTTCGTCGTCTTCGCCGAGCCCGTGGCGTCGCTCAGAATGGCCAATAATCACGGAACGACATCCGACGTCGCAGAGCATGCCGGCGCTCACCTGGCCGGTGAATGCGCCGCTCACCTCGGCGGAACAGTCCTGGGCACCGAGAAGCACCGCCGAGTGGCCAAGCGTCCGGCCCACCGTGAAGAGGTACGGGAACGGCGGATAGACGGCCGCGTCCACCGATTCCTCCACGCCTGCGGCGGCCAGCGCGGCACGCACGGCATCGGCCAGCTCCACGCCGGAGGCAAGGTCGGTGTTCATCTTCCAGTTTCCGCCGATGAATGGCCTGCGTTCCGCGTGCATGGCCCGCAGTCTACGGGCCGTGGCCGCGCACCCACGCCGCCGGGGGCGCCCACCCCCCTTCCCTACACTGCCCCTCCCATGCCGACGCCTGCCCGCACTGCCGCCGAGATCCGCCGCGCGTTCATCGCCTTCTTCGAGGAGAAGTGCGCCCACACCATGGTGCCGTCGAGCCCGGCGATCCCGTTCGACGATCCGACGCTCCTCTTCGCGAACGCCGGCATGAACCAGTTCAAGGACGTGTTCCTCGGACGCGGCACCCGCAGCTACACGCGCGCGGTGAACACGCAGAAGTGCATCCGCGCCGGCGGCAAGCACAACGACCTCGAGGACGTGGGCCGCGACACCTACCACCACACCTTCTTCGAGATGCTGGGCAACTGGTCGCTCGGCGACTACTTCAAGCAGGAAGCGATCACCTGGGCGTTCGAGCTCCTGACCAAGGTCTACGGCGTCGACCCGAACCGCCTCTACGCCACCTGGTGCGCCGGCGACCCGAAGCAGGGCGTCGAACCGGACCACGAGAGCCGCGACCTCTGGCTCAAGTACCTGCCCGCGGACCACGTGATCCCCGGCAGCATGAAGGACAACTTCTGGGAGATGGGCGAGACGGGCCCGTGCGGCCCGTGCACCGAGATCCACTTCGACCGCATCGGCGGCCGCAACGCTTCCGAGCTGGTGAACACCGGCGACCCGGACGTCCTGGAGATCTGGAACCTGGTGTTCATCCAGTTCAACCGCGAGCCGGGCGGCAAGCTCACGTCGCTGCCTGCCAAGCACGTGGACACCGGCATGGGCCTCGAGCGCCTGGTGAGCGTGCTGCAGGACAAGCGCTCCAACTACGACACCGACATCTTCGGCCCCATCTTCGAGCTGACGCGCACCGTGACCGGCGCGCGCGCCTACGGCGGCAAGCTCGAGGACGCCATCGACACCGCGTACCGCGTGATCGCGGACCACGTGCGCTGCCTCTCCATCGCGGTGGCCGACGGCGCCGCGCCCGGCAACGAGGGCCGCAACTACGTCCTGCGCCGCATCCTGCGCCGCGCCATCCGCGCCGGGCACCAGCACCTGGGCGCGCGCGAGCCGTTCATCTACAAGCTCGTGCCCGCCGTGGTCACCACGCTCGGCGACACGTTCCCGTCGCTCGTGCAGCAGGCCTCGCGCGTGGTGCACGCCATCCGCGAGGAGGAGATCGCCTTCGGCAAGACCCTCGACCGCGGCATCGCGCTGTTCGATGAGGCTGCGAAGCGTGCCGGCGCCGGCAGGAAGATCTCCGCGCAGGACGCCTTCAGCCTGCACGACACCTTCGGCTTCCCCATCGACCTCACGCAGGTGATGGCCGAGGAACGCGGAATGACCGTGGACGTGGCCGGCTACGAGGCGCTCATGGAGGCCGCGCGCGAGCGCAGCCGCGAGGGCGGCACCAAGGCCGAAGGCATGCACATGCCGCCGCCGGACGTCCTCGAGAAGCTCCGCACCGCGCTCCACGTGCACGCCACCGACGACAGCGCGCGCGACGGCGCCAAGCCCACCAACGCCGACGTGGCCGCCATCTGGGACGGGCATGCGCTCGTGAACAAGGCGGTGGAGGAACAGCGCGTCGCCATCATTGCGCGCAAGACGCCCTTCTACGCCGAGGGCGGCGGCCAGGTGGGCGATTCCGGCATGATCGAGCTGCAGGGCGGCGCCGGTCGCACGCATCGCTTCAAGGTGGAGGACACGCAGCGTGCCGGTGAATTCGTGCTGCACGTCGGGCGCCTCGAGCACGGCACCGTGGCGGTGGGCGAGCACGCCACGCTCACGGTCGAGCGCAGCCGCCGCGAGCGGATCGCCGCCAACCACACCGGCACGCACCTCATGAACCACGCGCTGCGCGAAGTCCTCGGCGGCGAGGTGGAGCAGCGCGGCTCGCTGGTGGCCGATGACCGACTGCGCTTCGACTTCACGCATCCCAAGGCGATGAGCCACGAGGAGCTCGCGAAGGTGGAGATGCTGGTCAACGCAAAGATCGCCAAGACCATGGTGGTGGACGCCAAGGTGGTGCCGCTCGAACTGGCGAAGGCCATCAACGGCGTGCGCGCCGTGTTCGGCGAGCGCTACCCGGACCCGGTGCGCGTGGTGTCGATCGGCGCCACGGTGTCGGATCTCCTGGCCGACCCGTCCAACGCACGCTGGCGCGAGTGCTCCGTGGAGTTCTGCGGCGGCACGCACACGCGAAGCAGCGAGGAAGTGCAGCATTTCGCAATCCTCAGCGAGGGCGCATCGAGCGCGGGCATCCGCCGCATCTTCGCGGTGACGGGCACCGCGGCGCACGCCGCCGCCGCCACGGCCGCCAACCTGGAGCAGCGCCTGGCCGCGGCCCGGAAGCTCGAGGGCGAGGCCCTCACGGAGGAAGCGACGGCTATCGCGTCGGCACTCACGGAACTGCCGGTGTCCGTGGTGTTCCGTCATCGCGTGGAACCCGCGGTGGTCGAGCTGCGCGAGAAGGCCAAGGAATGGCGCAAGGCTCAGGAAGGCGCCAACCGCGAGCTGGTGGTGGCGCAGGCGCGCGAGATCGCCGAGCGCGCCAGCGGCCTGTTCATCGTGGAGAGCGTCACCGGGGCCGACCCCGCGGCGCTTCTCTCGGCGCTCAGCGCCGTGCGCGCGAAGCGCGCCGACAGCGCCATCCTCCTCATGAGCGCGGACATGGAAGGCGGCAAGGTGTCGATCGCCGCCGACGTGCCGAAGGCGCTCCAGGACAAGGGCCTCAAAGCCGGCGACTGGGCCCGTGCGGCGGCCGAGGCATGCGGCGGCAAGGGCGGCGGACGCCCGGACTTTGCGCAGGCCGGCGGACGCGAACCAGCAAAGCTGCCCGACGCGCTGCGCGCGGCGAAGGCATTCGCGGGAGCGCGGCTGGGCGCGTGAGGCGCGAGGCTGGGCGCGCAACGCCCAGCTCACACGCAATCCCAACCCCGCCACGCGGTGTCTGTAAGGTACGCCGCATGTCGAGCAGCTCGTCCATCCAGTCCGTCCAGTCCGAGGATCGCGTCTTCCCGCCGCCGGCGGATTTCGCCAAGCGCATGGGCACCGTCCATGTGCCGGACATGGCCACGTACCACGCCATGCACGAGCGCTCGATCCGCGATCCCGAGGGCTTCTGGGGCGAGGTGGCCAAGGAGTTCCACTGGTTCACGCCATGGAACACGGTGCTCCAGTGGAACCTGCCCGACGCCAAGTGGTTCGTCGGCGGCACCACCAACGCGTGCTTCAACTGCGTCGATCGCCAGGTGGAATCGGGCCACGGCGACGAGGTGGCCATCCTCTGGGAAGGCGAGCCCATGGGCGCGCACGGACCCGAGGTGCGCCGCATCACCTACCGCGAGCTGCGCGACGAGGTGGCGCGCTGCGCCGCCGCGCTCGAACAGCTCGGGGTCCGAAAGGGCGACGTGGTCACGCTCTACATGGGCATGGTGCCCGAGCTCGCCATCGCCGCGCTCGCGTGCGCGCGCCTCGGTGCCCCGCACAGCGTGATCTTCGGCGGATTCGCCGCGCAGGCCATCGTCGACCGCGTGCAGGACGCGCAGAGCACGGTGATCGTCACCTGCGACGGCGCATGGCGCCGCGGCTCGGTGGTGCCGCTCAAGGCGAACGTGGACGCCGCGTGCGCGCAGCTTCCCGGCGTGAAGAGCGTGCTGGTGCTGAAGCGCACGGGGAACGAATGCACCATGCAGCCCGGGCGCGACGCCTGGTGGCATGACGTGGTCCCCCAGCAGCCCACCACCCGCGCCTGCGAGCCGGTGGACAGCGAGCACCCGCTCTTCCTTCTCTACACCTCGGGCAGCACCGGCAAGCCCAAGGGCATCCTGCACACCACCGGCGGCTACATGGTCTATACGGCCGCCACCGCGCGCTGGACCTTCAACCTGGTGCCGGGCAGCGGGCAGGTCTACTTCTGCACCGCCGACATCGGCTGGATCACGGGCCACAGCTACATCGTCTACGGGCTGCTCCCCAACCGCGTGCCCACGCTCATGTACGAGGGCGCGCCCAACTTCCCGGCCGAGGACCGCTTCTGGTCCATCATCGCGCGCCACCGCGCCACGCACTTCTACACCGCGCCCACGGCCATCCGCAGCTTCATGCGTTGGGGCGACCTGCACCCCGCCAAGCACGACCTCTCCAGCCTGCGCGTCCTGGGCACGGTGGGCGAGCCCATCAATCCCGAGGCATGGATCTGGTACCACGAGAAGATCGGCGGCTCGCGCTGCCCCATCGTGGACACCATGTGGCAGACCGAGACCGGCGGCCACGTCATCACCCCGCTCCCCGGCGCCACCCCCACCGTCCCGGGCAGCTGCACGCTGCCGATGTTCGGCGTGGACGCCGCGGTGGTGGATGACCAGGGCGTGGAGCAGCCGCTCAACTCCGGCGGCCTCCTGGTGATCCGCAAGCCCTGGCCCGCCATGCTGCGCGGCGTGCACGGCGACCGCCAGCGGTTCATCGACACGTACTGGTCGCGCGTGCCGGGCATGTACCTGGCCGGCGACGGTGCGCGGCGCGACCAGCGCGGCTACTTCTGGATCATGGGACGCATCGACGACGTCCTCAACGTCAGCGGCCACCGCCTGGGCACCGCCGAGGTGGAGAGCTCGCTGGTGGGAAGCAAGCTGGTGGTGGAAGCGGCCGTGGTGGGCATGCCGCACGAGATCAAGGGAACGGGCGTCGCCGCGTTCTGCGTCCTGCACCCCGACCACGCGCACGACGCCGGCGACGCCATGCGCAAGCGCCTGATGGAGCACGTGGCCAAGGACATCGGCGCCATCGCGCGCCCGGACGTCATCCGCTTCACGAGCGGCCTGCCCAAGACCCGCAGCGGCAAGATCATGCGCCGCCTGCTCCGCGACGTGGCCGCGGGCAAGGAGACCACGCAGGACACCACGACGCTCGAGGACTTCAACGTGCTGGCGAAGCTGCGCGCGGACGATGAGTGAGCGCGCGGCGGAATCCCGAAGGTCGCGAGAATCGCTGATTCACCTTCGGCATCGCCGGCGGCAACTTCCGTATCCAGCAATTCCGATCATGGCCAACACCCCCGGGGCGGGAAGCGTGTAGTACATGTCGTCCATGATGAAATCCTTTGCAGATCCGACATCTCCTACAAAGTTTCGGATCTTCAGAGTGTCAATCCAATTGGATGTCCAACCATTACCATTCACCATCGTCTGCTGGACATTGCTGATGTTTTGCGTGTAGTAGAAAACCTCAACACCATTTCGCAAGCCGATCAGCTGAATGGTCCCCATAGCCCATACGGAAGTGAAAACGGCCTGATCGAACTTCCACCGACTTCCATCTGACCGAGAGATGTTGTACGTCGTGTTGTAATGGTTACTACTACTGGAATAATTGCCGCCATAGATTGCAGTAGTACCCCGGGCGCCAATCCCAAATGCGCGGCTGTCGTTGTCCAAATGCGCGTTTGGAACATTGTAGTAATACCAGTTATTGGCGGAATCCGTCTCATTGGAAGACGTAAATGCGAAACCATCAACAGCAGCGAAGATCTGCTGCCCTCGAGCCGTTGAATCGGAAGTGGGGGGAAGATTTTCGAAGGTGATGATGCCAGCCGACGCAACACAGGTGCTAGCAGCCAAGCAGCACATGCTCGAAGCGGCTATCGAAACGACCCGGCAAGTTCGATTGATGGTGGGAAATGCACTCATTGCGTTCCTTCCAAAGCACCCGCGAGAATTTGAACGGTCGAACAAAGCCCTACCTGGCCATCCGAGGAAAGGTGCCGGGCGGTTTCACCGAGTTCGCCGAGGGTGGAAAATCCGAGAAGCTCACTCGCGCGGCGAATGTACGGAAGCCGCTCAACGGGACGATTCCACGGCTGACCCTGACACCCAATCCAAACTCTCATTGCTTCCCCGGAGTAGTCACCCCAGCCTCCCAGAAAAAGTCCGAGATCTGCACCATTGATGTTTCCATCCTGATTCAGGTCATGGAGACGCCGCGCTTCGACACCCTCCACCGGCCCCCAGTCACCGAGGAGGATTCCCAAATCCCCACCGTCGACTTTCAAGTCTCCGTTGATGTCTGCCACCGGCGTGAGATACGCGAGCCGCGGAACGGCGGTTCCATCGTGAATGCTCGAAACGACCGCGATAGCGATTCCAGCGTCGTTCATGTCGTGCACGCTCTCGACGACCACATCCGATGGGCAGATGGCGATGACGTTGACGTTCCACGCGCACCAGTCCGCAGCGCCACCGCCAGCTGCCGCGCCCACCCAGATGTAGCCGTTCTTCTGGCCGCTCAAGTTGTTACTCACGGCGTTGGTGCTGACTGCGCCGACCGCCAGACAGCGCGTTTCGGAAGTATTCCCCACCGGTCGCTCCTCGTAAAGAATCCGAGCAATGGCGGATCCTCCCAAGCCATCGCTCGGGCGACCTGCCTGTAGTACGGAATGTAGATCCCACAGCCGCATCGAGGATGGATCTTGCGGGCTAATCGCAGTGACAACTGCTGCGTGTGGCTGCGGACAGATTTCTGAGCTGCAGATACCGGTTTCGCTTGTCGAAGACCTCACCTGGATCATTCCCGCATATGCCGCTGGAAACATCGACCTTGCAGGCGCAAACGCACTGAGCCGAAGGTCCGTCACAGCCGCGTAGCTCGGCGGCTCGGCGGTATCTGTAGACACGCAAGGTTCCAAATTAGACCCATCGCAACCACGGCAATGGTCCATGAGCTGTTGTTGGGCCATACTGTTCCAACGATAGAAGTCCCATTCCTGAGTATCAACGCAGGCAGCTGTGGGTACGGCGATCGTATTTCGCCGCGACCCAATCGCGATGCAGCTGGACCATGCTGCTGGCCGTGCCACACCATCCCAGGCGACGCACGGAACGATCGCACACCGCTTTCCGGCCCCAGACGGCCACGAGGCACACCACGACGAGTCGCCCGCACCAGGCAGACGCGCAATATCTGAATGGGATCCGTTTGCTGCAATTGCACCAAAAAATCCGTCGTTCCAAAGGCCGCCATTTACTATTCCAGCAGCTCCGACCACCATTGCTCTGTGGTCAGTTGTTGAGTCACGCGGACCGACGGCGGTCAGCAACGACGGAGGGAGCTGATCAAAGCACTGTCCGAGGACAATCCCCTGAAAGGCGGTGGTCACGTATGGAGCGCCAGAGAGACTGGCATCGGCGTACGACCATGCTGCTGCCTGCACGGACTCGATTCCGCCCGGTGAGCCGATGATGCCACCAACCACCGTTCCATCATCGTTCCCGTCGGCGGCTACTGAGCCAACTGCGCCTTCGGGGAGCGGGAGGAGAGTCGGCGCATCGTTCGTCCCGATTCGCCACGCTGCGCCACGAAGGTTGCTGAGCGTCGCTGTCCCGGACGCACTTACCGAGGTTGTGCCGATCACGGTCCTTTCCCCGCAGAACCGGAAGCGAAGACCGTCACCTCCTGCGGAGACGCGCGGCCATATCGCGAGATTCTGGCCCAGGGGATTGTCAGACTCGGTCGAGTGCAGCACCCCGTTGAACAAGACCACTCGATAGAGAATTTCGTTATCAACAGCTGCTTGCGCCGAAGGCACCAGCATGAAGAGAAGCAGCGAACTCCAGGACCTGTGCATGTGATTCCCCGTTTCTTTACTCGCGGTTCATTCCGAAACCCCGGTTTCTGGAGCCCGCCCCCTACCAAGCGCGACAGGCATGCCCGTGTGAGTGCGATTCTCCCCGGATTTTCAAATTATGTCACTTCGCCCTCCGGCGGCCCCCTTGCAGCGGGGGTAGCGCTGCGGGGCCGAGCGATGCTTTCCCCCGACAAAAGTGGCCCACGGGACGCGGATGTCAAGCAACCCGCGTGGATCGTCACCAGCGTCGGAGCCTTCTGAGACCTGACGAAGCGTCGCAAGGGCAATGCATGATTGTCCCGATACGGGAATGGTGGGCTGATCCCGCACGATTCCGCCGGAGGCTGGCCCCCGTCGCCTTGCGGGGCGGGCGGCATGGCGCCGCCACTGCCCCTCCGGCGAGGGGGCCAGGAACCTGCAGCTCCAATGGCGTCGGTTCGGCAATGGCCTCACCGCCGCTGGGGTGAGCAGCCGCATGAGGTGATTGTCACGTGTGCGAGCACCCGCAGC
>Ga0209400_1000824_pt1 | contig 26802 bp, 22 predicted proteins | sample M_130807_EF_Meta_FD_187313 | JGI IMG/M metagenome (GOLD analysis project Ga0209400, IMG submission 187313) | Freshwater microbial communities from Lake Montjoie, Canada to study carbon cycling - M_130807_EF_MetaG (SPAdes) (version 2) | ecosystem: Environmental > Aquatic > Freshwater > Lake... | reverse complement strand
CAACCTCAATCATTCCTACAACAGATGTTTTATATGATTTAGGTTCTACAGGTCTTAGATTTAGATCATTGTATTTAGCAGGTTCAACTATTTATTTAGGAGCTGCTACAATATCTGCTAACGCGGAAGGAAATGTCACTGTTACAAATAGTTCTGGACAAACAGGTGATCTTGGTAATACAGGTGCAACTGGTGCAGTTGGTTCTCAAGGAGATACTGGTTCCGTAGGCCCACAAGGAAATACTGGCGACATTGGACCAACCGGTTCTCAAGGAGATACTGGTTCCGTAGGACCTCAAGGAACTTTTGGATTAACCGGAACAAATTATGGAGATTATGTTTATTGGAATGGTAATAGTTGGGGAGTAGGAGATACTGAAGTAAGTATTGGTTCAAATGCAGGCAAATTTTATCAAGGAACTGGCGCAGTTGCAATTGGAGAAAGTGCAGGTCGCTATATTCAAGCAGAGCGTGCAGTTGCAATTGGATCAAACGCTGGTTGTACAGGACAACAAGTTTATGCAGTTGCAATTGGTCAATCTGCAGGGGAATATAATCAGTTAGCAGCGTCAGTTGCAATTGGTGTAGGTGCAGGTTATCAAAATCAACAGCAATTTGCAGTTGCAATGGGTTATAATGCAGGTTATACTGGTCAAGGAGCGCGTGCACTTGCAATTGGTAATCTTGCGGGTAATATTGGTCAAGGAGCGCGTGCACTTGCAATTGGTAATGGCGCAGGTAATTCTAATCAAGGAGAACGGTCAGTTGCAATTGGTAGCGTAGCAGGTTTTACTGGTCAACAATCATATGCAGTTGCAGTTGGTAATGCTGCAGGACAAGATGGTCAACAATTTAATGCAGTTGCAATTGGTACAAATGCAGGTAATACTAATCAACAATTTAATGCAGTTGCAATTGGTATTTCTGCAGGACGAACTAGTCAACAAAGTAGTGCAGTTGCAATTGGTGAAAGAGCAGGTTATTCTAGTCAAGGAACTGGTGCAATTGCAATCGGTTATTACGCAGCTTCTACTAATCAATCTCCTTACAGTATTGTATTGAACGCTTCTTCTAGAACAGATGTGAATGCAGGAACTACTGGTTTCTTTGTCAATCCTATCCGCGCAACAGGTTCAAATTATGCATTAAATTATGACCCAGTAACTAGTGAAATTACATATGCAGCTGGAACAAATGGACCGCAGGGTGACACTGGATTTACAGGTCCAATTGGTCTTCAAGGTGACACAGGACCAACTGGTGCAACAGGTGCAGCAGGTTCTCAAGGAGATACTGGTTCCGTAGGACCTCAAGGCACATTTGCATTAAATGGAACAAATTATGGAGATTATATTTATTGGAATGGCACTGATTGGGGAGTAGGAGATACTGAAGTAAGTATTGGTTCAAATGCGGGTCAATTTTATCAAGGAACTGGCGCAGTTGCAATCGGTTGGCTTGCAGGTTATACTGGTCAAGGAACTGGTGCAGTTGCAATTGGTTATAATGCAGGTTATACTGGTCAAAAAACAAATGCAGTTGCAATTGGTTCTTCTGCAGGTGCAAATGGCCAACAAACTTCTGCAGTTGCTATTGGTAGATCTGCAGGTGAAAATGGTCAACAATCTTCTGCCGTTGCAATTGGACGTAATGCAGGTTATTCTAGTCAACAAAATTTTGCAGTTGCAATTGGTTCTTCTGCAGGTTATACTGGTCAACAATATAATGCAGTATCAATAGGCTTTGTAGCAGGTTATTCTAGTCAACAATCTAATGCAGTTGCAATTGGTTCTAGTGCAGGTTATACTGGTCAAGGTAATTATGCAGTTGCAATTGGTACATTTGCAGGACAAAATGGTCAACAATCTTCTGCAGTTGCAATTGGTAATGCTGCAGGTAATACTAATCAACAATTTAATGCAGTTGCAATTGGTAGTTCTGCAGGTTATACTGGTCAACAAACTGCTGCAGTTGCAATCGGTGGATCTGCAGGACGAAATGGTCAACAATATAATGCAGTTGCAATTGGTTCTTCTGCGGGTTATCAGAATCAAGGAACTGGTGCAGTTGCACTTGGTAGTGTTGCAGCTTATTCTAGTCAAGGAGATTATGCAGTTGCAATTGGTTTCAATTCAGGTAGAATGAACCAAGGAAGTAATGCACTCGCAATTGGATCATTTGCAGGTAGATCTTATCAACAATCCAATGCAGTTGCGATTGGTAGAAGATCCGGTTTTACAGGTCAAGGTGAAAATTCAATTGCTATGGGTTATTATGCTGGTGTAACTGGTCAATCACCATACAGTATTGTATTGAATGCATCTTCTAGCAAAAATGTGAATGCAGGAACTACCGGATTCTTTGTCAATCCTATCCGCGCAACAGGTTCAAATTATACATTGAATTATGACCCAGTAAGTAGTGAAATTACATACGCAGCTGGAACAAATGGACCGCAGGGTGCTACAGGTATGCAAGGAGATACTGGTTCCGTAGGCCCACAAGGAAATACTGGCGACATTGGACCAACCGGTTCTCAAGGAGATATTGGATTCACCGGTGCAGCAGGTTCAACAGGCCCACAAGGTGCTACCGGAACATTTGATCCAAACACATTAACTACCTTTTCAAAATTCGGTATTACATTAACTGATTTTGGTGCAACATGGACGCCAAGAGATTCAGATAGAAATTGGCAGTCAATATCCTTATCCGCGTCAGGTCAATATCAAAGTGCGGTAGTAGATGGTGGTCAAATTTATACTTCAAGTGATTTTGGTGCAACATGGACGCCAAGAGATTCAGATAGAATTTGGTTCTCAATATCCTTATCCGCGTCAGGTCAATATCAAAGTGCGGTAGTATTTGATGGCCAAATTTATACTTCAAGTGATTTTGGTGCAACATGGACGCCAAGAGATTCAGATAGAATTTGGTTCTCAATATCCTTATCCGCGTCCGGACAATATCAAAGTGCTCTAGTAATTGGTGGTCAAATTTATACTTCAAGTGATTTTGGTGCAACATGGACGCCAAATACAAGTGTTCCTACAGGTTTAAATTGGAATTCAATATCCTTATCCGCGTCCGGACAATATCAAAGTGCAGGTTCTAATCAAATTTATACTTCAAGTGATTTTGGTGCAACATGGACGCCAAATACAAGTGCTCCTTTTGTAAATTGGGATTCAATATCCTTATCCGCATCAGGTCAATATCAAAGTGCTGTATCAAACAGTGGTCAAATGTATACTTCAAGTGATTTTGGTATAACATGGACGCCAAATAATAGTGCTCCTTCTTTGAATTGGAAATCAATATCCTTATCCGCGTCTGGTCAATATCAAAGTGCGGTAGCAAATATTGGTGGTCAAATTTATACTTCAAGCGATTTTGGTGCAACATGGACGCCAAGAGATTCAAATAGAGAGTGGAATTCAATATCCTTATCCGCATCAGGACAATATCAAAGTGCTCTAGGAGGTGGTAAAATTTATACTTCTAACAGTAGCATGACAATGAATAATTTATATCTCACTGGTGCAACAGGGGCAACAGGTGGCATTGGTAATATTAATAATACAAATAACAACGTATACTGTAACAATGTATATGCATTAAGTGCCGTTTATGCCAACAATGTTGAATTGACATCAGATTACCGTATTAAAGAAAATGTAAAAGAATTAGATAATAAATTCTTAGTTGATTACTTGAAGCCTGTAACATACATGAACAAGAAAACACAGAAACAAGATATTGGTTTAATTGCTCACGAATTGCAAGAATATTACCCAGAATTAGTAACCGGTGTGAAAGATGGTCCTGAAATACAATCAGTGAATTACATTGGATTAATACCAATCTTAATCAACGAAATAAAGAATCTGAAAAATAATGTCCAAAAACTAGAAACAAATAATCAAAAATTAGAAATAAATAATCAAAAATTAGAAGATAGAATTAGTAAAATTGAAGAAAAACTCGTTTAGCTATTTGGTCTTACCTTTTAGAAAAAGGTAACACCAAAATGTTTACTCCACCTTACCTTTTAGAAAAAGGTAAGACCAAAATGTTTACTCCACCTTACCTTTTAGAAAAAGGTAACACCAAAATGTTTACTCTTTTGGCTCCACCTTTTCTAAAGGTGGATTATCTTTTTTATTTTCAATACTATCCAATATTTTGGATAATTTTTTGTAAATCATTATATTACACAAAATATTGATTGAACACCCCACTATACTAACAAAAAATATGATGTTTAATTGTTGTTTCATTCTAAAAATCCGTGTCATTTTTACAAAAACATGATTTGCGTTCGTACGTAGATTTAGATTCAGATATTTTCCAAAATCCATACTTCTTCTTTGGCTCAACCTTTTCTAAAGGTGGATAAAATTTACCTTTTAGAAAAAAGTAAAACCAAAAAGGTTGCTATTTGGTCCCACCTTTTTTAAAGGTGGATTCATAAAATTTACCTTCTTTACCACACATATGGTCATATTTTCTTGCCGTGGCACAAAAATGGTATTCTATTTTATTATTATAATTATTATTTCCATTCACCAAAAAATAATCATTGCTATTCTCGGTGGGGAACAATGAGCATTTTCCGAATTCATTAAAATCAAAAAATTCTTTTCTATAAAACTTGCAGTCAATGCATAATTTTGGTCTAATTTGGTTTGTTGCTATTGCTGAAAATAGCGAAAAAATAATATAGGACATGATCATAAAAATATGCTTCATTTTACTTATTACAATTAAATGTTTAAACTGTTTTTCCACCTTTAGAAAAGGTGGAGCCAAATCTACCTTTGAAAAATGTAAAACCAAAAAGGTTGCTGTTTGGCTCCACCTTTTCTAAAGGTGGAAAAAATAAAATTGAAATAAATTTTTAAAATACTAATAAAATATCAAATCAAATATCAAATTGTTCAAAATGGCTTCACTTTATTTATTCAGTAACCTTCCTATGGATTTAATCAAAAACATATTAACCTTCAATAAAAATTTTGTAATTAGAAGAGGAGAGATTATGACAATCAAAAAAATACCAAAAGATGATCCAAGATATTGTATCTTGATGCAAAAACCTAAAATAAAAGAAAATAATTTCGTTAATGCAACCTACAAATCACACTCTTATGCGTGTTTACCAAAACATGATGGCGATATGGCTCCCCACTTCTTAATTTCAGGTAAAGATGCAACGGGCGACTTTATTTTATTAAGATTACGCGGAACCAAATTATATCCAGGACACAAACCATATACATATGTCTATCACTATTTGAATTAAAAACAAGAAACAAAAAACTAAAAACTAAAATATAATAAAATGTTCCCAATTTTGGGTCATTTTTTATTTTCAGTTAGATTTACACAACAATTATCTTACCTTTAGATGTTAAAACGCTGCCTACAACATCCGTTTTTTGGACATCTTCTATTTTTGTATAAAAAATGGGAACATTTTTAGCTGATTTTAATTTAGAATATTGCTTGCATATTAGGGCGCCTTGTTTAATTATTTGTTGTTTTTCTTTCTTTTCTAAATCATCAAAAATTATGTCATAATAATTTGGTAATTCATCATCCCGAGTTGTATATTGAATGTTCTTAAAACATGCTATTACATGACACGACGATTCATTATGTAAATGAAACCATAAATCGCTAGGGTCAGCTTCGTCAATTATTTCAAAATTATTTTTAGCACTACTCCCAACTTTATAAACTAGATTAATTTTCAAAGCAGGAATAAATCTTGTTACAGTTCGTTTCATATCTACTCTGATAATACTTAGCATAAATTTATATTATTTTTATTCCATATAATATAAATCTTTTCAATTTTATTTGAAAATTAAGAAAAAATGGCCTTTTAACTTTTATCAATTCCAACTACCTTGGCAATTTTCTTAATAATTTTGGTATCCTTTTCATAGTCATTATCCCCTTTTCCTCCCATAGATTCATAAATAATTATATTATATTGGCTATTTTTTTTAGAATCATATTCTTCACAGTCGGGATATTTCTCTCTGTATGCCTTAAACATACAAATATTTTTATGAGCAATCTTCCGTATCGCTTTTCGTAATTTCTTATTTGCTTCGTCTTCCTTCTCCCAAACATTATCTTCTTTTACATACATAACTTCTCTTTTCTGATCAGCACAATGTACTGGTCTTTTATTCACTTCCAAAGCATTCAAATTTTTAATGATTATATTGGATATACCTTCAATATAACCAACCTTCCCTACATTCTCTAAATCAGACACTTGCAGTTGTACTGATTCAACAAAGTCACTAATATTCATTGCATCTTTACAAGTCTCGTTTAGAAATACCTGTAAGTTGAATGTTTTGTTATTTGAATTGATAATATTTGTATTTCCACTATTATTGTTAGTGCCATTTTTACATAATTCTATTACAGATTTATGAATATCGGTATTACTCTTTACAAGCTCACAAATGAGCGCTGTTAAGTTGTTAATGTCAACAATATTGGAAGAATTATTGATATTTTGGTCGGTTTCTTTATTAATAGCTCCGCATTTTTTTTTATGACGCCATAACCCGGTTCTATCTTTGAATTCTTTATTACAATTTTCACATGACAAACTTTGACATTTTTGTTCGTTTTGCCCTTTTTGCTCGCTTTGCTCCTTTTCTGTTGCTAATTTGTTGCTATTTGTTGCTAGTTGATGTTTAGATGTTAAAATATGTCTGTCCCAATTAAATTTTTTACAGCATTCATAGTCACAATTTTCACAATAGAATGTTTTTTGCTCTGTCTTGCTCGTTTTTGCTCCAAAAATGTTGCTAAATGTTGCCATAAAATAGCAAAAGAAAAAATTTTTAAGTATCAACAAAAAAAATTTATCATAACAAACTGTGAATTATTTTTTTGGTAACCACATGCTAATTTTCAATTATGGTCACAAAGTTTGTTTTTCTCCAAGACTTTTTTGGATTTTCAAAAAATGGACAAAAAAAATGTCCAAAATTGAAAACCCAAAATACTTTTGGGAAAAAAAATTCACAAAAAAATAATAAATTCCCAAACTAACTTAAAGAAATTTTATCGTATAAATTTCATTATTTGGAACCGTTTTTTACAATTTCAAGAATAATCTCTTTGATATCCGATTGTTGCTTGATTAGTTCATTGTTTTGTTTCAGTAATAATTGTATTATGTCATCCTTATTATTATTATTATTATTATCAACGTCTTGAATAGTTATATCTAAATTACACTTTGATTTATGTCTCCATAATCCAGTGCGATCACGGTATTGTTTATTACACTTTTTACATAAATAAAAATCGTGTTTTTTTGTGTTTTCTGTTGACAAATTATTGTTTTTCATATTTTCTAAATGTTTTTGTGTCACTATATGTCGCGCCCAATCACCCTTTGCATAGCATTTGAATTCACATTCAATACATTCAAATCTTATGTCTCTTTTTGTGTGTTTTTCTGTTGACATTTGTTGCTAAATGTTGCTTATATGTTGACAAAAGAAAATAATTTCAAGTTAAAACTTGTAAAATTTATCATATCAAACCCTAATTTATTTTAAAATTGATATAAAATAACTGCATAAGAATAACAATAAAAACAGCAAACCAGCAAACACATAACGCAATGAAAAGACAATTAAGATACGGAACCAATGTTGTTTATAATGGAGAGATTTATAGGATTATTAGTGCGGCGAATAGTGACGGCGTAAAAATAGTTTCTTTGAAGACCGGCGAAATAATAACCGTTAAAAAATCAAATTTGATTGCCACTCCGCACGATAGATACGAATTAATCAAATACAAAAAAGGTTATTATATAATTAAAAATATAACTTGCGGAAACGATCGTATTCCTATCTACGAGTTAGACTACGCAAATAAATATTACGACAAGAATAGCCAAAAAATAGAGAGTGTTAAGTCTAACGACTCAGGCATTCAAAATATTCCATCTTATTTGCAAGAAAAGCTATTATCTTTTTTAAAATTTGTAGATAGATACAATTTAACAATCAGTTATTTGAATAAGAAAACCATAGGTACTTATCAATTTTTGGATTGTTCTGACATTGAAAATATCATGAATGACTTGATAGTGAGATGTAAATTGAGTTCTAATCAGTTGAGCAAAATAGAGTATACATTAAAAAAAACGCGCAATCCTGCTTTTCAAATTCATTTGCTAACTCAAAAACCATTTGACTTTATTACACAAGAATTGCAGCTAATCACTTTTGACAAAGCAGAAAAAATAGAAGCTGAATTCAATTTACAAGTAGATTTTAAAATTAAGTGTGAAAAATGGACTTATTGTTTATTCAATGAGGAAAAAACCTTTTATATAAGAAAGTTTAAATATATTGACAAATTTAAGAAATTTTGTGAAAGTAAAAATGAAGCCGAGAGTAAATATTTGAATTATATAGAAAATAATGTTATCGTTGATAAAATTATTGAAGGCAAAGAATACAAAACAACCAATAAATTATTAGAAATGGAGAGAGAAATGACGGATACAGTGATGGATTTATTTTATGATATTAAATATGAAATACCAAGCGAAGAAATCCAAGTAGAAATCAATAAATTTGAAGAGAAACGCCGCTTTCAATTAAATAATCAATCATATACGTTAGAAGAAGAACAAAAGAACAGCGTGTTTAAAAGTATTCAAAATAAATTATCTATAATAACAGGGTATCCAGGAACGGGCAAAACAGAAATTGTCCGGTGTATTACGGCAGCTTCACACAATTTGTTCCATAAAAATAGCAGTGTTAGTAAAACAACCAGCAGCGGAGATGATAATGCATCAGTTGATAATGCATCAGTTGATAATCCATTTAGTGAATACGAATTTGATGATAACAACAATCTTCGCGAACCTGATGACTGCGACAAGGACAACGACGAAAACAATGAAGAATTAAACAAATATGTGGATCCGAAAACAATTGCACTGCTAGCACCAACTGGATTAGCCTTTTTAAATCTTCAAAAAAGCATAGAATCCAGTAATTACAACGATAAAATTTCAGGAACGTGTCACAAAGTACTATACAATATTTTTCAAAATATCAAAATTCATAGAAACATTGAAACGTGCACTTGCAAAGAGAAAGAACATTGTAAATACCGCAATTTAAAAATAAAATTAGCCATCATAGATGAAACCTCCATGTTGGACTCATTTATATTTTATGAAATATTACAACTTTGCAGATATTTTAATGCACGATTGATAGTAATAGGAGATGTCAATCAATTACCGTCTATTGCTGCGGGAACTGTATTGAAAAATTTAATCAACTCTAATTGTTTTGACGTAACAAAACTGACAAATATAAAAAGACAAAACGCCGGTTCATTAGTGAATACCATTAAAAAGATGCATACAGATATAATTACTCATAGTAAATTTAAAGACGAATCTATGAGCATTCTAAATATCAAGGAATTTATTCTCAATAGTAAGATTAACCGAGACTTGTTAGTAGATTTAATTAAATCCAACGGTATTAACAAAGACAACGCTCGGTTCATAACCTATTTTAATACTGACAAATATTTATTCAACACGTGCGAAATCAATAACTTGCTTCAAGATATATATAACCCAAATGGTAGCATAATACCATCCAATAATAAATTTGAAAACAAAATGATTTTTAAAATTTCAGATAAAATTATTAGGACAGAAAACGATTATAGTAGTGAAAAAATGAGAGCTAACGGCGAAGAAGCAGTGATACTAGATTTTGACGGAAGATTGAATACTATACAATATAGTGGTGCAAATGATAAACCTGAGACAATTGGTATTAATGAATTATATGAAAATTTCAAATTAAATTATTGCACAACAATTCATAGCGCTCAAGGCAGTCAATACGATAATGTTATATTCTTTATACAGCCAGGTTGTTCATATATTATAGATAAAACAAGCGTGTATACAGCAATATCACGAGCGAAAAACAAATGTATCGTCATTTCAATAAAAGACGAATTCATAGAATGTCAAAAAAATAATAAAAGTATTGATAACAAAGTTTCATTATTTATGCGCGAGTCCAATAGTTATGAATTATAGAGACTATAGAGACTATAGAGACTATATTATAGGTATCAATCAATTTCTTCAATCTTTGGTTCAAATTTTTCTTCTTCAGGAACTGGCATTTTACTAGGACCTGCGTCGGCAGCCATCATTTTCATAAAAAGATCCTGTAATTCTTTTTGTTTGGCCTCGTACTCACTCTTTTGGTAGGATGAGTTAAATGACCAATTTTCAATTTCACTGATTTTGTCATTGATGATTTTTTTATCATCCGCACTCAGCTTACAATCATCGCCATTCATTGTATTTTTAACTTGATAAAGGTGGCCCTCTAAATTGTTCTTAGCGTCAATTTTTTCACGCATTTCTTCATCTTCATTTTTATACTTTTCGGCTTCTGCAACCATGCGCTCAATTTCTTCTTTGCTTAATCGCCCCTTATCATTAGTAATAGCAATCTTATTTGATTTTCCAGTTGATTTTTCAGCAGCAGATACATTTAGAATACCATTAGAGTCAATATCAAAAACGACTTCAATTTGCGGGGTTCCTCTAGGCATTGGTGGAATACCATCTAATTGAAATTTACCCAATAACGTATTATCCTTTGTCAGTGTGCGCTCACCTTCAAATACTTGGATCAATACACCTGGTTGATTGTCAGCATAAGTGGAGAAAATCTGCGACTTCTTTGCTGGAACCGTAGTATTTCTATTAATAATCTTTGTCATGACGCCACCAGCTGTTTCTAATCCAAGACTTAATGGACAAACATCCAACAACAGCAACTCGGAAATCTTTTCATCTTTAGAACCAGTTAAAATGGCTGCTTGAACAGCAGCGCCATATGCAACACATTCATCCGGATTGATAGATTTGCACAATTCTTTACCGTTGAAATATTCCGACAACAATTGTTGAATCTTAGGTATTCTTGTACTACCACCGACTAGAACAACCTCGTGAATTTCACTCTTTGACAATTTTGAATCACGTAACACTTGTTCTACAGGATCCATAGTTTTTCTAAATAAATCTTCGCAAATATTCTCAAATTTAGCTCTAGTAATGGTGCTGTTAAAATCAATACCTTCATATAAACTATCAATTTCAATAGTAGCAACAGTAGAAGACGATAAAATGCGCTTTGCATTTTCACAAGCAGTTCTTAAACGGCGCACTGATTTTTTACTGTCTGATATATCCTTTCTATGCTTTCGCTTGAATTCCTCCATAAAATATTCTACCATTCTACTATCAAAATCCTCACCGCCTAAATGTGTATCTCCAGCAGTGGCTTTTACCTCAAAAATAGCATCTTCAATTGTTAAAATTGATACGTCAAATGTTCCCACATTTGTTGTTAGTATAGTGATATTTAATTCACTATTTCTCATACTTTCATATGAGGTCAGACTATATCTTATTTAATTACTCTGTTCTGTAATATTTACATAACTTTCAATAAAATTCAAACATTCATAATATTCAAAATTTCTTTCACCATTTGTTTCCAATTATTTGGTGTTATAAAAAAATATTTTCTTAATCCATTCTCAATAATATACTCATCCACTGCTTTTATTTTTATATCCCATAATCCACTTTCTACTTGATTTTTATGCCATATATGAAAATCTTTTATTTCAATTAAAATATCACTAATTTGAAAATCAACTCTATATTTGTGATGTTTATTTTTGAACGTGTAATCTATATTAGGTCCATTTATAACAACTAAATTATTAGAAGCACACCATTCAACAAATTTTAATTCTAATTTGGATTGATATGTAATAATTTGATTGTTGATATTTTTAATAGGTCTAATTTTAAATGTGCGATTGCATAATTTACAATCAGGACATAAAATTTTATAGCAATTTTTGAATCCTTCTAATGATTTACACCGCCAAGTTTTTTCACAATTATCGCATTTTATTATAGGTTGATGCGCTTTAAATATAGAGTTTGCAAGTTTATCGTATATTACATATGAAAATTTCATTTGATTATTCACTTTGTAAATAGGCCAATATTCGTAATTTTCAATTTCATTTTGTTTTCCATTACAAAAACTAATTATGTTGGGTTTTATACGATTATAGTCATTTTCAGACAAATGTGATAACAAATATGAATTTTTATATGCATCCGGATAATTTTCAAATTCTAATTTAGATTCTTCATAAAATTCTCGTAGATGTTTTTGTGGTGGCAGAGCAGGTTCTTCCTTTTGTTTATCTTTATCTTTATATTTATCGTTACATCTATCCCTGCTATTCAAAATGATATTGTTGCATTGAAAACAATGTGATTTGCACTGTCTTATTTTTCGCAATATTTGTGTGGAACCACAACTGTTTATATTATGACAATGTAAACATTCGTAAAAAAATACATAGTTTGTACTTTTTTTAATTTTATTGTCATTGATACAAACGTGCCAAATATCATTTTTTATAGACGAGTATTTGCTGCTTTCAAATAGCAATTCTTTTTTAATAATTGGAATAGAAGTATTATCATTTTTGTTTCTAATTTCAACAATGGATTTTAATATATCTTCTCTAACACTGCCAGCCATGCAATTATAGTATATTTTTAATTTTATTATATTATTAAATTGGATTACGTTTAAATTTATTATAAATGTTAATTATTACATCCCAGTTTCATTAAACTCTGGCATTCGTGGGTTTATAAAAACCTAGTCGTTGAACCTTCTTCTTATATTGTAGCATACAATATCATACCACTACAATACTTAGAAGCTTGGCTGCTGATTGTCCAATCTCTTACCTTTTTTAAACCATCACACTTATATTTTCATATTATGTTGTGGTAGGAAAAGCTTAAGGAGTTTCCAGCAATTAACCAGATTCCATTCTGTATTTGCATTTAACATACAAGAATGGGTGGGTTGGATACCACAGGAAGCAGAACTTTACCTCCACAATCAAAAATCAAAACGTTCTTTTCAGCTGAACTTTTCTTATCTAAACCGTAAGCAATTGCGGCCGCGGTAGGTTCATTAATAATACGAAGAACATTTAGACCTGCAATAGTACCAGCGTCTTTTGTGGCCTGTCTTTGCGAGTCATTAAAATATGCCGGAACTGTAACAACTGCATCAGTAACAGTGGTTCCCAAATAGGCCTCGGCAATTTCCTTCATCTTTGAAAGAACCATAGAACTAATTTCTTCAGGGGCAAACACCTTTCTTTCGCCCTTATAATCAACCTCAATATAAGGCTTGTTTTCTTTATCAACTACTTTATATGTAAAATGTTTCATATCAGACTGAACATTGGAATCACTGAATTTTTGACCAATTAAACGCTTTGCATCAAAAACAGTGTTTGTTGGATTTGACGCAACAGATGATTTTGCAGCGTCGCCAATAAGGCGTTCTTCAGCAGTAAATGAAACATAAGACGGAGTAGTCCTGTTTCCTTGATCGTTAGCAATAATTTCCACATGGTCATTTTGCCATACACCTACACAAGAATAAGTCGTACCTAAGTCAATACCAATAGCAGTGGTCATTATAATTTTATTACACTATTATAATTTTAAACCATTTTCGTGAAATAATAATAATATTGCAAAAGAAAATAAATATACATATTGTATATACAAATGAGCAGAAGCAAAGATTTCTATAGTTTGAGTTATTTATTAGCAGAAACAAAAAAGGTGTTAGATAATTACAAAAGTTTAGAACAAACCGCAGTTGCTATTAAAGATAAAACGCTCAAAAGTAACGATAATTTAACTAGAGAAGCATACAACCGTTATTTTGATATAAGTGAAATGAAATTTAACGAAATAAAAACAGCACACGTACAATGTGATGAAGTGAATGATCTAATAAACAAAATACGAACTAGCTTGGATTCTATAAAAGAATCGTTTGAAACTGTAAACAAATTTATGAATGAAAAATCAATTTCTAGCCTTAAAAATATTAGTGGAAATATTGTTAAGAGAGATTACGATGTCACCTCCAACGATTATGTTCAAGAAATTTTGAATAATAATGAAACTATTGTGCAAAATGAGAAAGTCCCAATCGGCAAAGGTGGAAAAAAAACAAAAAAACACAGAGCCAAAAACAAATTTCATAAGAAAAATAAATCAAATAAAAGCAAGAAAACAAAACAATGAAGCCAACTACAGGCGCCGATCTAAAACGAAATATATTCCAAATCCTTCAAATTCCAATATTCACTTCCGCCGCTAGGAATAGGTCGCCTAATAATAAACGGAATTGCTTTTTGTTCTAATTCTAATTCAGCGATAAGATAACTATCAATTATATTTTCAGGCACCTTTACAAGTGGTTTAGCACCGCATTCAATTTGTTTTGCTCGTTGGCCTAATATACGCGCCTTCTCATATTTTGTTAAAAATGGGATGGTTTTGTGTAAAGGATCTATTATAATATTGAATTCATCTCTAGTCACCTTAGATAATGATTTGATTTCATCATAATTATGGTTCAAACATTCAGGATGAAAATCCATAATATAATCCTTTGTAATTTCTTTATCAAATTTTTGTAAATAATTATCATCTTGATAATCGTCATCATCATCATCGTCATAATCATTAATCTCAGTATCTAATTGAATGGTTGTTTGTTTTTTATCGGGTTTAACTTGTTTACCTTTATTTTTACTTGTTTTTGCACCACCTGACTTGGTTTTATTTCCTCTTTCATCATCGTCGTCATCGTCGTCGTTTTCATTGTCATCGTCGTCATCATTGTCATCGTCGTCGTCGTCTTCTTCAGCTTCATATAAATCTTCATCGTCATCCTCGTCAACAACTATTTCATCATCGTCCTCGTCGTCTGCAACAATTTCGTTTCCAACATTATCGTCGTCATCCTCTTCTTGATTTTCATCAAGTTTAGTTGCATCATCGTCATCGTCGTCATCATCGTCTCCGCCTCCTCCACGAACGTTTTCATCATCATCGTCATCATCATCATCATAGTCGCTAATTGTAGGCCTTGCATTGACTTTTTTATTTTTTGTAATAGTCGGTTTTTTATAATTTTCACTTTCTCCGTCACTATCTCCATCGCCATCGCCAATCGTAACAGAATAGTCGTCTTCATTATCACTCATCTTATATAAAGTATATAGTATATATTAATATATATATTAATAATATATATTTTTAAATTCTTTCAATTTTATTTAAAATTATATAAAGTTAACAACAATATAAAAATACAGCTAGTGTAATTTTATAATAAAATGGAAAACAATAAAGGTTCTTTTATAAAAGCAGATGATAACAAAATTATCAATGAAAAATATATAAGATGGGTAAAAAAAATGGATGAATGTTTATCAGTTTGCTGTAAATTAGATGGATGTGATATTCAATATGGTACACACAAAATATGTAAAATAAATAATCCAGATAGTTACAATAAATTGAACAAACATTTTGAATAATAACATTCTATTTTTCTACTTTTCAAAAAAAGTAGAGCAAATTTACCTTTTCAAAAAAGGTAAAACCAAAAGTCTACTTTTCAAAAAAAGTAGATCAAGAGATTTGGCTCCACCTTTTCTAAAGGTGGAAAAGGTAAAACCAAAAGTCTACTTTTCAAAAAAGTAGATCAAAAGATTTGGCTCCACCTTTTCTAAAGGTGGAGAATCTATTTTTCCTCACTAGCTTTCCATACAGTATCACAACAAGAACATAAATAAACATATTTCATATTCATATCATCATATCTAATATAAATAATTTCACGTTCTTTGTTTTTAGTATTTGTTTCACAATCTGTGTTAGGACACAATATTGTATTTATTCTTGGTAAAGTAGGGTCTAATTTTGTATATTTATTGATAATATGATTAAATGATTGTTCACTTTTTTTAATTTGTAATTTTGATACAGTTACATTTTCAATAGACAAGTTCGTATTTTCATTTCCGCAATGACGACAATAATAAACCAATTTATTAGGGTCATCTTCATTGATACGAATATAATACATATTTTCACAATTACTACAGAAGTGCATTCTTAATTATTAGTTATATTATATATTTAATTGTTATTTATTTATTTCAATTTTATTGTTATATATTTTATACATTTATCTAATCTGTCTCAAATGCTTCGTTTTGACAGCCTTTATTTTTTCCTTTAATTTGACGTAATCTGCATTAACAGTCATATTGTAAAAACCTCCACTAATGACACAAATCGCTTTATTTTTGTTCGCCTCTATTTTTTCATCTATAAATTTTATTAAACCATCATAGTTTTTTATAAAATTTTCTTTAATATTTTGATAAAATAAATCAAAAAAACTCAAATACAACCCTTCTTTTTTGCTCATTACATCACATACCGCAATATCAATATTGGAATATTCAATAATTTTGGTGTAATTATCAAACTCTAAATGATGTTTAGTAACACCTGGTTCGTTCAATAGCGGTTCTTTACATAAAAGAGTGCATAATGTTAGTAGAACAGTTGAAATAGTTTGACACGATGTCCATTGATCCCCGCTCCACGTGTTCAGCAAAGATACACATACCTTGCCGCATTTATATAAATTTGGATTGAATCTAACACCATTTCCATTTGTACAATAAGTCACTTTTGGTGGACTGTGTGGATAATCGTATGGAAATTTGAATTCAAAAAAATAATTTCCGCCGAAATACGGAGTATCGGAAGGACCTAGAATCAACGCGTAACCTTTTAAAAGGTCGCTATCATCGTGGACGTAATAAATTCCATTATCTGTTAAAGGGTTTTTGATAATTTGTTTTACGTCATTTAATAAACGAGAAATAGTTTCTTTTGATATGAATGTTGACATTTTCTCTCTGCAATTATTATCTTAAACTATATTTTTGTGTTTATATACATTTTTTTAAAGTTTAAAATCTTTAATTTTTTATTTTTTGAATTATAAAAAAATGAAATAGAAAAATCTTATTATATTATATCATATTTATATGAATGCCAATACAATGAACACGTCACAATTTAAAGACCTAAGTGAATTTTTATCAAAGCACAGTGCTAAGGTAACCGAGACAACTGATGGAACTGCTATTGTAAGATCGGCATCAACACCTCTTACTCATACTAGAATTCCTGATAAAGAGTTGAATATTTACGGAGGTGCATACATAATACCTCAAGAAAGTTTGAAAGAGTTTTATTCTTTATATTACGACCATATTTTTGTAAAAAAAAAGAAAGAATATTTGACTGAAACACAATTGGAAAAGAAAAACGCATTACTTGTGGATTTTGATTTCCGTTATAGTTATGATGTGGAAACTAGACAACATACAAAGGAAAATATACTTGATATGATTCTTTTGTATTTGGAAGAACTTAAGGAATATTTCATTTTTGAAGAGAATAAACCATTTGATATATTTATTTTTGAAAAACCTGACGTAAATAGATTAGCCGACAAATCTTTAACAAAAGATGGTATTCATATGATGATTTGTATGGAAGTTGACCATGTTTTGCAACTCATGCTTCGTGAGAAAATATTAGATAAACTCCAAGAAGCATGGGAGTTACCTTTAGTGAATAATTGGGAGTCTGTTTTGGATGAAGGTATTAGTAAAGGAAAAACAAATTGGCAATTATTTGGTTCAAGAAAACCGCATAATCAGGCATATGAATTAACAAACCATTTTATTATAACTTTTGATAAAAATGACGGAGAATTCATGATGGATGAAATGAAAGTAGAAGATTTTGATATGAAAAACAATTTCTATAAACTATCAGCACAAAATACAAATATCCCATCATTTGAATTGAACCCAAAAATAATAGATAAATATAACCAACGGCTGCAGCTTAAGAATAGTAGCAAAGTCAAAAAACCAACTGCTACTAGTAAAACCAAAATGAATCTTATCGTAGACGATGAACAAAATGATTGCGATGACGACGAATTTATTTCAATTAATGATATTACAAACAAAGAAACGCTGACGAAGGCGATGGACCTTATTTTGAAACGTTTAAAACCGAATGAATATGAAGTAAAAGAAACTCATATGTATACACAAATATTGCCTGAAAAATATTATGAACCAGGCTCGCATTTATTGAATAGACAAGTTGCGTTTGCATTGAAACATACCGACGAACGGTTGTTTTTGTCATGGATTATGCTGAGAAGTAAAGCGAGTGATTTTGATTATGCGACAATACCAAATTTGTATAATGACTGGAAGAAATATTTCAATACATCAAAAACAGGTGTTACACGCAAATCAATAATGTATTGGGCAAAACAAGATGCATTTGAAGAATACGAGAAAGTGTTAGAGTCAACGGTTGATTATTTTATTGAAGAAACACTTGAATCTCAAACCGAATTTGATATTGCGCAAGTATTGCATCAAAAATACAAGGATAGATATGTTTGTGTGAGTTACGATAAAAAGGGCATTTGGTTTGTTTTTAAAAATCATAGATGGCAGCCAGATCGTGGGATAAGTTTACGTCTCGCAATTTCAAAAGATATTCACAATTTGTATTCTATTCGTCGAACAAATTTAGAAAATGAATATCATCATTTTGAACAAACTGATGATCGTGCTGATTATCTTAAAAAGAAATTGAAGGCTTTATCCGATATTATGCAAAAATTGAAGCGTACAACTGATAAAGACCATATTATGCGTGAAGCTATGGAGTTATTTTATGATAAAGATTTTATTAAAAATATGGATACAAACAAACATTTATTGTGCTTTAATAATGGTGTTATTGATTTTAATACAAAAGAATTTCGTGATGGTTATCCACAAGATTATATTACAAAATCAACAAAAATTAACTATGCAGCATTTACACCAGAAAGCTATCCTGAAACTGTTGCGCAAATTAACGATTTCATGGATAAATTATTTCCAATACCGGAATTGAATAAATACATGTGGAATCATCTTGCATCATGTTTAATAGGTACAAATAAAAATCAAACATTCAATGTCTATCATGGTAGTGGTAGTAATGGAAAATCAATGTTAACAGATCTAATGACGCATGCTTTAGGTGATTACAAAGGAACAGTTCCAATTACTTTGGTAACAGAAAAACGTAATGCAATTGGTGGAACATCTTCTGAAATTATACAATTGAAAGGTATTCGGTATGCAGTAATGCAAGAACCATCAAAGGGTGTAAAATTGAATGAAGGTATTATGAAAGAGTTGACTGGTGGCGACCCAATTCAAGGTAGAGCACTTTATTCAGAAAGTGAAACATTTGAACCACAGTTTAATCTTGTAGTATGTACAAATAATTTATTTGATATTGAAAGTAATGATGATGGTACATGGAGAAGAATTAGAAAATGCGATTTTGTATCCAAATTTCGCGACGAGGATGAACCGCATACAGATGATACACCATATATTTTTGAGAAAGACAAAACATTGAAAGATAAGAAGATACCTGCGTTTGCACCAATATTTGCAAGTATGCTTGTCAAAATTGCATTTGAAACAAATGGTAATGTTCCTGATTGCGAATATGTAATGAATGCATCAAATAAATATAGAGTTGGTCAAGATCATATTGCAGCGTTTGTAAGCGAGAATCTTATTAAAACAGGTGATACAAAAGACCGCATTAAAAAACAAGAATTAGCAAATCATTTCAAGTATTGGTTTACGCAAGAACAAGGCAATAATAAGAAAATGCCAAAAGGTGAAGAGTTGTATATGTATATGGATAAAAAGTTTGGGTTTCAGAAACCAACCGGTTGGCATGGGGTTAAAATATTATACCCTGATGACAATGTTGATCAAATAGACGATTTGTAGATTTAGTATTTTGACGGCAACCAAACAAAATAACAAAAACAATAAAAATAAAAAAATAAAAGTAAAATAAAATAAAAGTAAAAAAATAAAAGTAAAAAAAAATAAAAATAAAAAAATAATTGAGATAATTTTTATAATTTTTTTCACTATAAATAATAATTATATTTGTAGTGAAATGTTGTTTTGTAGCACCTCTTGTGTAACTATTAAAAAAAAGGTACGATTTTCACGTTTTATAAGAGAATTTTCAAACCCTACTTTTATTGAAAAAAGTCACGTCCCTTATTTATGGTGGACAGAATTAGATAAATATACGGCTCGTTGCAATATGTATAATGAAATACAAAATTTACAAAAAAAACATCCTAGTATGACAGTAAAACAAGCAATGAAATTATTATACCAGCCGAATAATTTGACTCGTTATGATCCTAATAACTTTCTCTAAATTTCTCTAATTTTATGTAAAAAATTTATAAATTCTTGTAAACATTATTAGGAAAATAGCTCTTTATGTATGTGAACATTTTTTGTAATAAATTGAACCCCCAAAAACAAACAAATGGATATATGATCAACAAAAATAAAATCAATAAACGGATACGCAATTTTACATCTGTTTTAACTAAAAATACTGACAACAAAAAGACAAAAACAATAAAAACATAAACAAATAATAAAAAATAGTAATACGTTTTGAGAGTATTTATCCCTTGGTCTTCATAATAATTTTTTCTATCGTTTGTTAACGTATCAGAAGATGTTATTTTAAGTTTTTTTTCTAAATCATTATTATCTTTTTTATACTTTTTATATAAATCAACAACGTTATTAAAATTAATTAATAATCCATCATAAATATTAATATTTGTTTTAATTGCATTTACACTATTATTAAATTTTGTCTGATAACTATTCGTAATTGTTTCTGCTTTTTTTTGCAACTCGTTATCAATATATTCATTATAACCACTTTCGCCTTGCGTATAAGTAATATATTCCTTCTTTGCTGTAAATAATTGTTGCGGAGCGCTAGCTACATTAGTTTCCGCATCTAAATAGTTTTTTTCTAATTGCTGTGATTTTTCTTTCTCCTTACATGAAGGACCGCATGTAATTGATTCATTTGCTTGAGTAATTAAATTATTAAAATCATTTATATTAAAATTGGTTAAGTCAGACATTAAATTATAATTGTTGTGATTGTTATATTATAATTATATAATAACTATATAATAACTATAATATATAACTGTGAAAAAAATAATTCAATACTATTTTCATACTATTTTCATACTATTTTCAATAGTTGCTAGGCATTATAATACTATCAAGAGTTACATCGGGTTTTTTATACAAACTAGACTTTTGTGTAAGTATGGCATTCATAAAAGATTCTTTTTTTGATGTTTGACTGCACGTTGATTTATCAGGAATACATTTGTCTAAATTACTATCATATGTCATACCAGTTGTACAACAATTGCTACCTACACATGTTCCGAGGCCTAAAGAACTGTTTGACAACCAAGGATCGCTGTTGCCACCATTTTTTTTAATTGCAGCAGGTGCATTTTTAATATTGAAACTCCACCAATATTCTTGGTAATTCATATTATCACGACTCCAAATAGATATTAACTTATAAATAATAAATACTGAACCAATAACTGTAATTAAAACCAATAAAATATAGAAAATATATTTCGGTAAAAGTCCTCTGTTAAATAAAGCAGAAATAATAATGATAGGAACCAACATAAAAATAATATATTTCATTAAAATGCCGTGCTCGCTATACTTTTCGCCATAATAGTCATTTATTTCAATAAGACGAATTTTGTTATTTTTTTCTGATTCTAAACGCTTTAATTTTTTTTTGGCTTCATTCAGTTGTTTTTCAATAATTGCAATAGCAAATGTTTCTTGTCGTAAAGTTTCACGTGAATTAACCAAGGTATTTTTATACAAACTATTCACATCTCCTAATGTTTGATATAAATCTAGCCTCATTTGTGAAATTGAATTTATTTTTTTTAAAACTTGTTTTTGTTCTTCTGCTGTGATAAAAGGATTTGTTTCTAAAGTTTTGAATAAATCTTGTTCAATATTTTGTAACGATTTAATATCTTTTAAAATTTCTTCATTAGTAGTATTATTAATTTGAATTGAACTCATATTATATAAATTATAGAAAGATAATTATATAATATTTTTATAAAAAATAAGATTATCCAGTTTTATGTAATTTTAATTTTCATAGTTTTCACGTATGTTTTACTCTAATTGCAACTACAGTAACTCCTATTGCTAAAATACTCCATAACATGTAACTATAATTTTGCTGTAATGTTTTTATATTTGTATCTCTTAAAATATTATCAATTTCACCATTTGTTTTTTGTACCTTTTTAATTTTTGTATGCGTTTGTATAGTTTTTAAATAATTATTGTCATTTATTCCTTCAAAACCTTCAACCCCTTCAACCCATTTTTCCTTTTTAAATTCTAACTTTATATCGTTAACCATATTGATATTATTTTCTTGTAAACGTTCTATTTTGTTATTAACTTGAGATGTTAACAAGTTTAATTTATCACGCATTTGCGAAAGCTCTTGTTTTTGAACAGAATTAATTGTAGTAAACAAATAGCTATTTTGAAGTTCTCCACCTTTATTACCATAATTTTTATATGTTATTGAATCTACGTTATTTACACTATTATCAATTCCAGCCGGATTGTTAATCGGTTTTTTATCGCGTATATACATAGTTTTACCAGCGCCTGATTTGAAATTCTTTATTGAATAAACATCACTACTTGGTATATTTTTTGGATAACAAACTGGAGAAGGTCCGGTTGTATCATAAACAAAAGCATTACAATTTTTATATTTATTACAAATAGCCATACATTTATTAACATCGCTAACATTACTTACAGCTGCACCAGGTATATCATTTCCTTGAATATTTGTATTTTGAAAAACCGAACTGTAAGTATTAGCGTAACCGACATTTGCACTAGAGTATGGATGTATTTGAGAATCCGCGTCAATGTATGCTACTTGTCCCATATTTGATTTTATACCGACGCTTCCTATATCATACAAAGCGTTTGCTAAATCACCGCCATAATAGTTTTTACTGTTATTACCGCTACCAGCCGAACAATTTGATTTAAAAGTGTACAAAACTAAATTACCATCGTATTGCATCATTAATACCAGTTTTCCATCTGCGCTTACTACCCAATCTCCTTTATTTAATATTTGACCCATCTTTAAAAATGACATACCATATTTACTTTTTGCAAGTGAATAATTTACGTTTGGAAGCTGTTGCCTACCATTTGTATACGTGCACCATACTCCACCTAAATTTTTATTTGGGTCACCTTTATACACACACATATTACCATCGGTTTGTAATGCAAGGAAATAATTACATTTTGAAGTATCAACAGTTTTTTTGTAAATAGTTCTTTGATTGTTATTTGAAGTATTTGATAATGTACCTGTTTTAATCCAACAAGAATTGTTTGTTTCAGTATTAAATGCGAACCCATTACAATTAGGATTATCATTACAAATCTTTTTACAAGAATCAACAGTTTGATTGGTTTCATAACTTAAATCATTTCCACCAGCGTCAGTATTAGGGCTTGAACTATATACTTGATCGCAATTTGTACCATTAGGTGACGTATAATAAGCTGTGCCATTTGAATCACAAACAGTCAAGGTTCCGTTTTTGGTTACAACTGCGTATGTAGTTGGTTTACCGGCAGTATTGGACGACCACAGCGGAACAGATTCGTAGGCAGGACCATTTTTTTTGATACTATTGATATCATTACCAACTGCGCAAAATCCTAATCCTGAAGAAGGATCCGAGTTTTGTAAAGCAAAATATTGGTACCCTCCTAAAATAGCAGCTTCTTCACACCTTTCAACATTATACGTTCCACTTGAAGAACTTGTTAATCGTATATTTTTAATAGCTGTAGAACGATCTCCTCCGGTCCATGTCCCACTAAAATACACTTTATATTTTTGTGAATTTTCTACAGTAAAATTTTTTGTATAAGTTGTCCATTTACTTACAGGAGGTTGAAAATTATAAATAGTTGAAATAAATTTATTGTCTGCTGCTGTATACAATTGAACATTTATAGGATTGCTTAATTTACTACTATCGCAACAATCTCTACCGCATGCATCAAAAACTAGTGTATATGTAACTTCACTTTCTAGATCAATAGATTGAGATATTGATTGTGTCGCTTGTATGCATGCAGATTGATTACCGTTTGGATAAGGCATTGGATAACCCCAGTCATTAGAATTATTTATTAAAACAGCATTAAACCACCATCCAGGAACACGCGTCCCGCTATTAATATATTGATAAGAGTTGTTGGCAATAACCGGCTGAGAAAAATCACCATTTGCAAACATATTCTTTGTAGAAAAAACTCGTTTGTTGCCAATAATGGTCATTGCTGGGTTTGCTTCGTTTTCTTGATAACAACCGACATATGTAGGAGTCGGTGTAGTTGACATCATTTTATTTACAAATACATTTGAACCTTCGTGACCGCAACTCTCATTCAATTGCATATTTTTACCAATAATTAGTGGTGGATTTGTAGGCAGTTGAGTTCCTTCTATAGAATATTCATTTAGCCATGGTATATCAATAGGAATATACTTATTGCTACCGCTTATAGTTGGACACCCATTTTTACCTGAAATGCTATTTAAAATTTCCATATTAGGTATGTATTTTGCAACACCTTGTTTGGTTACATAAAGCAAATGTCCTGTTCTGGTAAATTGAATAAATTTGTTTAAATATTTATTGTTTGGATCTGTGCGGTCTATAAAATTAGACGAATTTTTTTGAATTTTGTTTGTTAAAGCATTGTATTTGTTTAAGGTTTCATTATATTGGCTCAATATTTGATTATATTCTTGTTTCAATCGTTCAGCATTTTCATTATTTTGGTTGGTTGTGTTGGTTGTAAAATTCTCAGTACTTTTTACAGATTTACCAAGTTTATCATGCTTAATAATATTATTTCCATTATTTCCAAGATTTTTCTCTACATTCTTTTTAATTTTGTCTTGGTATTTTATAAACCTATCTCCTTGATAAAGCGAAGGAATTGTTTTTTCTATACTTACACTAGAAGGACCAGTGTGTTCAACCGTCATATTGGTCGCCTTATTATTTTCATTGGTGGTATTAAAATTTAATAAATTATCAATTAATGTATTCATTAATATAATTAAATACAATAATTATCTAAATGTATTATTATTAAAATAAAAAGAAATAAAATAAAAATATTATAAAACAGGTTAAAAATATAAAAGATATGTAAGCGATTGGGCTATTTGGCGATGATGCTACATTTTCACCAATAAGAACAATTACAGTTTTACTAAGAATAAAAACACATATAAAAACAATAATTAATAATAAAACATAATTATAATAATTCATTGTAACAACTAGGTCACCCTGTTTTTGTTTCCCTTCTATAGTTTGATGTTGTAATAATTGATTTAGTATAATTCTTCGTTCATTTTCTAACCTTCTATAATTTTCTTTTAAAATAGCATATTTTTGATTTCTCTCGTTGTCTTGTGCTAAAAATACATTTTTATTCGTGTCTAGAATGTTCATTATTTGATTATTTAAATTTATTAATTGGACGTTTAATTTTTCCAATGTTTTCAAATAACTTTTTGCTTGAGGAATGATTGCATATTGGTTGTTTGCTCCCGCAATAATTGACCCTTCACCGCCTCTTAACCAACAATTATTTTGATTATTATTTGTAACATTGTAAGTTGCGCCACTACACCCAGGTGTTTTGCTACATAACGCAGAACATTTATCTACACTAGAAACATTACTACTAGATATACCAATTGTTCCCCAATATGTACTATTTGGAATATTAACTAAATTTGATGAAGTAGTTTGTAGTTGTGGTTGTGAAGATGATTGCGTGTTTTGTAAACTACTGTTAATATAATCACTTTGTACTTGATTGTATTGTATTAAAGTAGTATCATATTGTTTTGTTAAACTTTCTAAATTTAATATTGCAGAATTATTTTGTTTTTGATTTTGATTTTGAAAATACTTTGACATTTTATATTTATGCTTATTATTATATATATAATAAGCATAAAAAAGATTAATTTTGTAAAATTAAAAATATTTATAATATAAAAGTGCAATCCATGACCCTATACCTATAAAAGCGGTTGTTCCACCAATTAAAAAATATATTTTTTTTGCAATAGTGATTTTTGCACTATTTGTACTATTTGTACTATTTGCACTATTAGGCTTACTGTTTTTGTTATTAAACTCAATGTCACCATCATCATTCAAATCATAAAAATTACAAAGATAATCTTCATTTTCTAAATCACAATCACATGTTTGATTTTTTGTAAAAGTATCCGAATAATTACGATAATTGATAAGTGATGACGACAATAGTGAATTACTTAAATTTGTTTTTATATTTTTATATTGTTGTTGATGTTGTTGCTTTTCAGAAAATTTATTAAAAGAATCAGTATTAGATTTTTTAATATAATCTCGCAAATTTTTATCTAAAACTAAATGATTAATGTGTTTGTTGTAAAAAGGAAAGTTCAACATTACGATATTTAATAGTTTAAATTATTAAATTATTAAAAATAAAAAATTCATACACACAAATATTTCACGTATCATATACGATAATTTAGACAGCGCTCTTATTCCCAAATACCTTAATCAACGTTGTTCCGCTTATAATGATCCCAAT
>Ga0209400_1000823_pt1 | contig 26817 bp, 26 predicted proteins | sample M_130807_EF_Meta_FD_187313 | JGI IMG/M metagenome (GOLD analysis project Ga0209400, IMG submission 187313) | Freshwater microbial communities from Lake Montjoie, Canada to study carbon cycling - M_130807_EF_MetaG (SPAdes) (version 2) | ecosystem: Environmental > Aquatic > Freshwater > Lake... | reverse complement strand
TAAGAAAGTTAAAAAACAAACAAATAAAAATAAATAGTTGTTTCATTAAGGTAGTAAATGAAATAACATTAAGTGGGAATTTGCTTATCTACCGCAAAGTAAGCAGATGATAAACCCGCCATCTTGAATATAGATAAATGCGCTTGTAATTTAAACTTGTTTTTTTGCTATGTTACTCGGCATTTAAAATACGCGTTGCTCTATATGGAATTTCTTATTCTGATTATATTTATTTGGTTCTGGTAATATTGCATGTTCATTTAGAAAATAATGCCATGTCAAAATAACCCAAATCCCCATCATCCCTCACTCCCTTCACCCCCTTCACACCAACAAATCATAACAACAATACCCATTTGACAACAATCCGCTATTCACACCAAATGTTCTTATTCCAGAACCGTCTTTTTCATGACCCTCATACAAAACACCGGCATCTTCATCGGCCACAAACACACCAATCTTATTCCTTTTCACACCACCACATCCTTCTCCCCCAAGCAATTTTTTAATAGCACTTTCAGAATAAACAGTTTGCAAAAGTTTCATATCAAAACTCGCATCAACCCATTCTTTTGATCTAGAATCGTGATCAATATAATTCAAGTACTTTCGCTTTGTTTCATCCGACCAATCCCACTTACCATTCGCCAAAAAATCCATAACCTCATCTTTACTAATATATTTTTGCAACATATTAACATCAAATATATATTGAGGATTCATAGTAGATTGTAACCCCAAAAACTGTTTAACCACATGATCACCCCAACTGTATCCCCATTTCTCAGCTACCCCATCATCATATCCATTTACATCTAGACTCGCACCTACACCCACACCCACACCCACACCCCCACCCACACCTCTACGACCACTAAACCCCAAATTATTATAAATATCTACACCATTATTTGTATATCCTTCCTTTACCCGAACCCTAACTCTATCCCGATCCCTATCCCTCATTTTAAATAAACCAACAACAATCCCCACAACAAACCCCAAAATACATATTATCCCTATAATACTAAATAATCGAATATATATGATTTTCTTTTTCATATCATATATATTACATCTAAAAAAATAACTGTCTATCGACCAGTAGATCCAAACCCGCCATCCCCTCTACTACTCATCACACCTAAATCACTCTCCTTTTCAACCAATTCAACATAGATAGGACACATAGTAGGAGCACATATTTGTAACAATCGGTCCATGTAATTAATTTTAAACTCATGACACTTACAATCAAACATACCGATAATATTTCCACGATATCCAGAATCAATAACACCTACTGAATTAGCCAAACGTAATGGTGTCTTACTCAAACTAGAACGTGGAAACAAAGTGTAACCAGTTACATATTCCGATCCATCTTTGTATAGGATACTAGCCGAGCATTTAACCTTGAAATCAATTTTATTCACCACCGGAAGACCCACACACACATTCCCATCCACACCCGGAAAAAACAAATCAAATCCAGAATCAAAAAAGGGTTCGTCTTCCGAAAAAACCTTTGCGTTATGCATAAAAATATGTTTTAAATACGCTTTTTTTATATCAAAATCACTGTCCACAACACACACCTTCAAAAACATAAATGAACCATATTTTTTCAATAATTTATCCATAATGTCATTGTTGTTGTTATTGGCAAAATCAGTCATCTTGTCTGTTAAGAACCTATAAATAACATTAACCTGAAATCTTTAGATTATTTTTACATATGTTATGTAATATAACCCACTCTAGCCTACTCTATCCCACTCTACCCTATCCAGGAACAGCACTATCATTTTTATCAGATGTATACCACTCTGGTGGAGCAACGTAAGTATCATTTGTTGTATTACAACCACCATTTACTGCAAAAGGAAATGGCTTATTTTTCCCCTTTGGTAGTGCACACCCTCTTTGCATGTAGGTAGTATATTGACTAGAATTAAGTGGTTGTTTAATTGTTTTTGTATAAGGCGCATTACCAACCATGCCATTAAATTTAAAACGAGCCGTTGTAGTATAACAATCCGTAGGTCCATGATTTACAATGTGACACCTATACAAGTCTGAATTATTAATATCGATATTACATGTATTAGCATTAGATACATTTTGTATATACGTACCTTGACTAACCGTATCCGATTGATTACCTGTATAGTTAGGTTGAACCCAATAATTTGGATATTGACCGCTATTAATCCATCTATATTTTGTATGTGTAGCCCAATATGGTGAAACATTGGATGGTTTTATATATTTCGATTGATCGCCTAAAACAATAACACGATTCACATTATAAACAAAATCACGGTTATAATATTTGTTGCAACAACCACCAGAACCGAAAGCATTCACACCATGAAAAGGTGTTCCATTTCTAGACATGGCCATACTTTGACCTACATAACCAACATTTCTATTTCCACCGACCAATGAAAACCCAGAATTGCCTCCAGCACCAACAATATCTCCCTTGCCAAATGGTCCGCGATTTAACCAAACCCCACCAGGAGGCTTACCTGAAACATTGGAACCATATAAAATAACCGATTTTTTTTTAAAAGCTACAATAGACATTATACTTATACTATTTTAATATTATTTGTATATTTATGAAATAGTTTATATATATCACATACATTTTATTATCTAATCGAATCCCCATCCATAGCCCATTCATTCCCCATCCACACAACCAGACACCCCACCCCTCAGCCTAACCCCCATCCAAACTAAATCCATAATAATATTCTTTTTAAAGGATCATCATGCAAACAACGAATAAGAAACCAATAAAGCTTTGTGTTAACAATTGCAGATAATATTTCTACAAGATTACCACCGTCATCACCACCACCGTCATCACCACCACCACCCTCACTAAAACAAATATTTTTATAAAACATGCAATAAATAACTAATGAAGCTAAATGATAATACGTAGCCGAATACACAGTTCTAAATGGTAACCGATCAATATTTTTAATTTCTGGACAAATAAATAAAGATGTAACGTCACCACTCCCATCACCACCACCACGCATCAACATCATTTTTTCTGGAAAAGGCACCGTAAAATGAATCATTTTCTCTCCACTCACATCTCCACTTCTAACCTCAATTAAATGTTCAACACCCAAATAAATAAAAGTATGATTGTCTACAACATAAACATTGTCTAATGAAAAACAATAGAATCCCCAACCACAACCAGCAAATAATATAACCTGCTGACAAAGACTATCGGCCATAAACACAGCTTGATCATACGAAATACAACCATAGCCAGTTCCACCATCTTGACCATACCCACTACCATACCCACTACCATACCCACTACCATACCCACATTTATCTACAATCCTTTTTAAAAACACTCGCAAAGAGCAAAAATCTTCTTTCACATAAAAAAAAGCACTGTTGTATTGTTTATTAGTAGTAAAACCAATAAAGATACCCAATTGAGATAATAGTGTCAATAACAACTTGTTTTTATGTTCTCCACCTCCATCCAAAAATTTCATACTGTATTTTTTATCATTATATAAATCTTTTGTAATCACAATCTTACCACCACCACTACAACTACCAATTTCATTTTTATACATTGTTGTGTTCATTTTATTGTAATACGCATCATATATTTAATTTCTATATATCAATAATTATATTTGGATTTATTCGGAGTTAATTTCCAAAACCATGGAAAATCATAAATTACTTTAATATCTTTACCAGATGACAACCTTTCAATTGCTTTACTAGAATTTTCATTATCAAACCACTGCTTAAAATGAATAAACGCAACCTTATAAACATCACCATTATTATTTTTGTGAATAATATCAATATGGGATATCTCACCTAACCCAATATCATTTAAAACATTATTTATAATATCCTTTGTTACATGATTCATAACACGAGATATACACAGACTAATATTAGTACTTTTTGTTTGAATATCACGCATATTAGACATTTTACTCATAATTTTATAATTAAAGTACTGTATATTATATATTTTTATTGTAATATCAACCTATATCCAACATAAAAATCAAATCAATTTTATTAAAAAACCAAAAAAACAATATAAAAACAGCAACATAATTAATAAGACCAGCTTTAGCTCAGTTGGTAGAGCAATTGACTGTAGAGGTAAAACGCAATCTGATTGTGATCAATTGGTCGCTGGTTCAAATCCAGCAAGCTGGAAACAAAAACCTAATAAACTAATAAAATTTTTATGAAATAAAAATATATTTCATAAAATATATATAAAATATATTTCATTAAATACATATAAATGAAAAACGACTTATTATTTGATATAGTAATTTGTGTGGGTCCAAATGATATTACTATTCTAGAAAAAACACTCCCTTTTACAAAACAAAATATTATAGGATATAGAAATATTTATTTAGTGTCTTATGATTCAAAACTAGTTTTACCAGGAACAATAACCATTGATGAAAATATATATCCATTTACAAAACAAAATTTGATAGAAAAATTTGGTGATAATTCTAGGAATGGATGGTATTTACAACAATTGTTGAAAATGTATGCAGGTAATGTCATACCTGGAATACTAAACAAATATCTAGTAATAGATAGTGACACCTATTTTTTGAAACCAACTAATTTTATAACAAACGATGGTAAACAGTGTTTAACCGTTGGATACGAGTATCATGAACCGTATTTTAAACATATGAATAAATTGCATTCATCATTATATAGACATCCAAATTTGAATGGTATATCAGGTATATCCCATCATATGTTTTTTAATAATGACAGTCTAAATGAATTATTTAAAATGGTAGAAACTTATCATTCAAATGGGAAATTGTTTTGGGAATTAATGTTGGATACAATTGACAAAAATCAATATATGGGTAGTGGATATTCGGAATACGAGATTTATTTTAATTATATGTATTTATATCATAAAGATGACATAATTATTCGCAATTTAAAATGGCAAAACTTATCATGTTTAGATGCAAATAATAGTAACGATAATGATTTTGTAAGTATTCATTGGTATATGCGAACCCTATTTTAGTTGTGCCACTACCTCCATAACAAACTAATTATATAGTATCACCATTATCACCGCAAATATTCACACGATTTTTAAAAGGGTCAAGTAAATTATCTATAAATGGATTTAATTTCAAAGGATTTACAATCTCTCCTCGTATATCTTTTTTAAACCATGTGAATTCTAACCAATAATATATCCAATATTTCTTACGAATTTCAGCATTGTTTATTTCTTGATGAAACATTTGATCAATGATAGAAAAGGCGGATTTCAAAAGTAAAACCTCCTTTATCAAATCACGTTTGAGAGAAAACAAATGTATATATTTTGCTTCGTCATTTACCATACCACTACCACTACCACTACCACTACCACTACCACCTCCACCTCCACCTCCACCTCCACCTCCACCTCCACCTCCACCTCCACCTCCACCTCCACCCATAATTCGTCGACGATTCATATAACGAATTTCATTTTTAATATTTTTTAAACTAGTGATTGTCTTTTTCCGATAATCATCAATTTTTTTTATGATTGAAAATATATTGGTGTGATATATGATAGGATACCGCATACGAATATCACGTGGAATAATAAACTGATTCATTTCTTTTATTTCTGATATTTTTTTTTCAACTTCATACAATTTTTTTGTCATTTCTTGTTCCAAATCTTTTTTATAACTGTTTATTTTGACTTTCAATGCATTTTTCTCCTCTGAGGATACATGAGTTTTATATAAACTCTTTTCCATTTCACAATCGCGAAATAATAGAATAGATCCGGATGTAAATATAACAGAACTTTGCAATTTGTCATATTGATGAGCTGATGTTTTATGTGCTTCTGATGCGGCATCCAATTTAAAATAATTCACCAATGACAATAAAAAAGCAATAAATGCATTGATAGCTGATATTAACATATAACCCCAATCATAATTAGAAACGATAGAGGCTAAAACAGTAACACAGGTTGATAATAAAATAGCAGGCATCATTAACTTATTCAATCGTTGATCACAATAATGTTTCGATTCCATATAAATAAGTTTTTGCCCCTTTAAATAACTAGCCAGTATATCTAGTGCCGATGAATATTTGTGATTAATGTCAGAATAGTATTTATCGATTTTGCTCTCAACATTTCTATAATTCAATTTTCTGTATCTTTTTAAATTAATATGATTACCATTATCATTTTGAAAACTGTCACTGTCACTATCTGAAATATCACTATTACTTTCAGACATGTGAGATATATCTATCGTATATTTGTCATGTATTTTTTTATCATCATGTTTGTTGTTTTTTAAAATATTAAATGTATTTTTCAATAAATGAATATTGATTGTATTTTCATCCAAAATATCATTTTCATCTATTTTTATATTACTAGGTGATTCATTCGATTCAATTTTTATTAAATCCATCCAATTTATATAATATGTTTATAATATATACTATTATAATCTTATTACAATATATAACACATATAAAAAATGACAAATGCACCTTGGAAAGGATGGAAAAATGAAAAACCTGGATTTCATCAAAAAACAATGATGTTAAAAAAATGTGGTAAAAAATGTTTTTTAGGAAAAGGTACATCATTCCCTATTTGTAAAAAAAACACATGCAAAATCTCCAAGAAAGGTGTTTATGCTGCATACATACGTTCAAGACAATATAGAAAATCTAAAAAAAATAGAAATGTTACCAAAAAAGCTAGAAAACTTTTGAATAAAATGTAAAAAATAAAAAATTGATATTATTACATGACCAACCAAAACAACCAAAACAACCAAAACAACCAAAACAACCAAAACAACCAAAACAACCAAAACAACCAATCAAATTAAAAAATAATTCATATTATTTTATATATGTAAACAATATGAATGTTGATGATACCGAAAAAGAAGATGATTGGGGATGGTTTATTCCACTAGAATTGGATGTAACCACTACAAATAAAAATGGTAATTACTTTTGTAAAACACTACTATCATCATTACAACCCATAAATGAAAATCAAGAATATTATACTACGATATACACAACAAAAAAACATAATTATACAATTAAAAATATTATGTTTTACAGTGTATTTTATAATTGTATAAATTATATTTATAAATACATCAATCCATTTTTATGTTATAAACAAAAATAAAAATCAAAAAAATCAAGAAATCAAAAATACTTTACCCTTCTATACAACAAATAATTGTTTATTCCACAACATGTATTTCCAAATAATGATCCATTTGGATCAATGTTGTAATTTTCATAAAATGGTGTATTTAAATTGGGATCAATAGTTGTCGGAGACACACCACCAGGAAATGTTTCTATAACGGTGACCCCCGCTAAATCTTCTTTTGTAATTAAATTAATATTTAATTTTGTATAATTAATGTCATCATTATAATTACAACATTTAGTATTGCATTTGTTGCGATAACAAAAGTTTTTTCCATATATATTACATGTTTGACACCTTGAATTAAAATTAAATTTATTATCTAAATTGAATTTATTTTTATTACTTTGAAGAATAGTAGTAATCGATTTATTTTTAATATAATCACTTGCATACAATTGTGGTTTCATTTTACCAAATGTAGGTTTCGCAGGTATACAATTTGAATTATACATGAATACAATAGTTAATATTATATAATATTATAAATTTATTTGTAAAAAAATGCGTTATATGTTACACACAACAATAAAGATGTAAAATGACATAATATTATTTAATATTCAGTTTTTTTCTCTTCATTTTTCCAAAGTGTAAAAGCTTTGTTGTATCCAATCACTGGTTTTTTGATCATTGGTAAACTTCTCTCTACGATTGGTTTTCCTACTTCATCGTAAATCCATGAATCATCAAAACCAACGGATTGTGCTTCTTCACGAGTATTTCCATAAATTACTTTACCAATACGGGCCCAATAACATGCGGACAAACACATTGGACATGGTTCACAGCTGGTGTAAATAGTACAATTTGTAAGACGAAAATCTTGAACAGTTTTACATGCATTTCGTATCGCAACCATTTCTGCGTGTTGAGTAGGGTCCAATTGCAAAGTTACCTGGTTTTGACCCTCACCTAATATCTCTCCGAAAGGAGATACTATGACAGCGCCAAATGGTCCACCTTTGCCTGAAATCACATTCATTTCTGCTATACTACATGCCTTTTTCATAAAGAAAATGTCTTTATCTTGTTCTTCGTTGCACAGACCCATTCAATGTTATATATACGTTATATATAACAAAAACAATCATAAAACCACGCATTATATATCATAAACAGCTTGGAATGATAAACAAAAACTAAAGTCCATATTATTTAAATTCAATATTCTACCATATTCATCCAATAATTGAACATTTATTTTTTGAATATCAACTGGACCGAAATACTGTCTAGGGTAACTTATAATCGATAAATTATTTTTACTGGAAGTGGTTTGAAAATTTCCAGTTTGTAATGATATTCGCGCCAATATATTTTTATTCAACATGGAGTCGGTAAAAGCACTATAAAAACCATTGTTAACATTATTATTATAATCGTCTACTACTAAAAACACATACTTTGGACCATCTAAATTAATTAGCCCCTCCGAAATATAGGCAGAATTATTTTCATATGCGCCATTTCTAAATCCCAACATCCACCCTAATTTTAATGGTAAGGGTGTATCATCTGGATTTTCATCCACATTTAAATCAAATCGTAGAGAGAAATTAAATAACTCAGCGTCATTATTCAATTCTTTATTATCCTTCAAATAATTAGAATTTATTCCTACAATGGTTTGTCCTGATCCACTAAAGCCTAATAACAATGATTCATATGACAATATAGTATTTATATTATTGGTAAAATAAATGTATTTCAAATATTTTTTGTCTTTAAATACAATGCTTATATAATTATTTATATATTGAATTAAATCAACAAATGTATAATTTCCAGTGGGTATAATGACCGTTCCTACTTCGAGTATCTCTCCAACATTTACAATAATAGTAAAAAAATTGTTCCCCATTTGTTTTGATATATTCATAAATGAATTGGGTAATTCAAAAGCGCTCATTTCCATGGTTAATATAGACGACAATTTAATAGGTAAATCAAGTTGAAAATTGGTAGATGAACTTCCATAATAATTATCTCTAAATCGCGTATCTATATTCAACGTGTTACGAATAGTAGTTTGTTTAATTGGATTGATCATACCTTTAACAAAATTACTTACATATGCATTTGCATAATGATGTATATTTTGTTCTTGAACAACATGATATCCACCTGATTCAAATACGTTGACAGGTTTTAATTTGAAATCAACATTATATACATCTTCTAAAACTTCTATATCATTTTTAAAAGCTGTATGCAATGATGATAATATAACATTCTTGGCATTTTCTATAAAAGAAAAAATTTGTGATTTTTTATCTTCTGGAATGGAAATATTCATAATCATATTTTTTTTCATTGTAAATTCTTTTTCATCTAAAAGATCTTTATTATAAACAGGTGGTAATTCAAAAAGATCCTCTAATTCTTTCCTATTGTAGTTGTTAATATTGAGATCAAAATTCATTTTTCTTTCTGTATATTTTAGTATTTTTTATTTATTATTATTGTATTTATTATTATACAATAATACAATAAATAGTTTTATATTTTTTACCTTTTTACCTTTTTACCTTTTTACCTTTTTACACCCAAACAAAAAAAACAAACAAAAAAGGATTTTTGTTTTATTTAATTAAAATTACAATTACAATTACAATTACAAACCACGAAAACTAACTATCTAATAAACTAAATGTTCAAACACTTCATCATCATCATCATCATCGTCATCACTAATAAATGCTGTGTTTAAAACATCATCATCATTATACACAATTCCATTATCCGTATCATTATCATTTTTCCACAATGTGTGAGTTCTAGTAGGTACAGAATCAACTTTGTCAGCTACATAAATACTGGTTAATTCCAAATCAGCAATTCGCTTTCTCATGTTATCCATTTCAGTTTGTTGATCCGCGATTTTCTTTTCCATTTCAGTAATCATGACAGCCAATTGATGAATATTCAATTTTGTTTTTGGAATTGGATTTTTATTTGGTAATAGTAACCAGAAAGCATTGGAACTACTTTGTGATTGGGAATAATAAAATTTATAAGAGCCTTTATTTGTAATTTCCCAATATGCTAGAGAAGCGTTATTTGAATTGTACCAATTATTTACATGAATAAATGCATGACAAACATTTGTCTTTTCTGGAATTTCGACAAAATCAACACGTGAGACATTGCAAATATTGTAATAATCAAATGTATTGATAACATCCTTTTCAGTAAGACGTGAATCAATGAATGGAATATAAATACTGGTCATTGGTGACATGTTTGACATTTTATTTAAAATACAAGATGTGGCCGAAAATAGTAAAATAAAGCCGAAATAATAAATTATTTGAAATTAAGGTTAAATGTTGTTAATTGTTGTTAAAATTTGTTAATTGTTGTTTAATAACATAACCAAACAACAATAAATCGTAATCAATTTTTTTTATATAACACCAAAAACTCGAATCACTTAATTTTTTTAATTTACAATCGTTTTACAATCGTTTTACAATCGTTTTCTTTGTCCTAAATAACCCGCAGCAGTTCTACCCACCATCCCGTAAGCACTATGTGGTTTGTAAATATAATTTTTACTGTAAGTATAACATAATGTATTGTTACAATTGTTATATTGTGCATTATATGGTAAAAGTGTAGTGTCGAACATGGTTTTAAAATAAGTAGAACGATTGTTTAAATTTGACGGATATGCAATTTGAGGAGAAGAATTAAAATATAGAATAGATAAACTTGACATTTCTTTTATAATACCCAATGAAAAAATATTTATCTTCCACCACAAGAACTACATCCAGAGTTTTTAATATTACTTATTTTATCAATCATAGATCCTTGACTGAATGCTCTTCTAGATCCACCAATACTTCCTATTCCGTTAAGTACTCCAACTGTTGCACCTGACCCAACAGATGATACTTGTGTATTACTATAATATGTAGCTCTAGCATTTACTGACAAAACCATATTCATTTTTTTTGTACTAGTGCTAAATGGCATTGTATTGTATATACTTATAAATATATTATTTTATTTATAATAAAGATTCAAAAATATCACACTCTAAATAACCTTATCACTAACCCTAACCCTAACACCCCAAGTACATGTATGAATTAAACACTACTTAATCCAGTAACACTGTCATAATTTAATGAACATTCTTGTAAAACACCATCTTCATTGTAATATTTTACCGATAAAGTATTATCATTTTCACATGATTCTACACAATTACAATTATTTCCAGCACCAGCACCAGCGTCAATGTTACTTTCTTTATCAGAATATATATCATAATAATTCAAAACCAATACTTTTTTTTCGTTATTATCATAAAATTCTACTAAATATTCTGTGTTACTATTATTAATATTTTCAATAATGGTTCCATTCATCAATAAACTATTGTACATGAAATAAACATTATCATGTAGGTTATAAACATGTTTGTATATACTATTTTTATATGGATCGACCAATACAACATTAGTATCTAAATAAACACTTTTTTGAATAGCATCATTATCGTTTGAAGGAGTTAGAGGACAATTGCAACCATTAATAATATTTAATTTTGTTGTTTTACCACCATAAACAGGGAATGCTCTATTAAATACGTAATTTTTCAAATCAAAACCAAAATTGTAAGGAATAGTTCCGCGTCTTAAAACCGATTTCCCCTTTAATCTATTTAAATACCGATCATATGAATTGTGTTTAATATCACATCCAACTCCACCAGGTGACATAGCACCAGGTTGTAGTCTTGTAATTGTATTTTTTGTGCTACTTGAGTGATATGTAGTGCCAGTAGCATTTGATTTTTGAACACTTGGGAGAGCACGATCACTCATTTGATTCCAATTTACTTTATATGATGCATTTTCTGGTTTTTGATAAGCAGATAATGATCCTAAATTCATAGTGTATAAAGAAGACGGAACACGCACAGTATTTTGTATTATTTTTTGTCTTTGATATTGATTTGCCGGAGTATTAGATGTTAAATTCGTATCACAACTACTGCAACGATAATACTGTTTTGAATAATTGTCATATAACGATAAACAATTATAATTATTAGTAATTAAATCTGTTCTAGAAAGTACCATGGTCTTCTTTACCTAATGTATTATTTTTTACTATAATTAGTATATATATTATATTTACACTTCTATACATTTACAATGTATATTATAATTTATGTTCCTTAATAAAATTATGTATATAAATACCATTACGAATATGAACATTATCATCGCTTAAATCTTTCCTTAAAAATCCATTTTCATCTATATAGTTATCATAAACATCAAAGAATATAAATCCTTTTTCAATGCATTTTTCTTTTAATTTTTCGTTAAAATATAAAACATATTTTTTTCGTTCTTCATCTGTTCCCAAATATGGATATTCCGCATTTTCCAAAGTATTATATTTTTGAATGGGTGGAACAACATTATAAACACATACATTTTTAAGTTTTATTTGTGAAGTGTATATATTTAATTCAATTGCTTCAAAATAATTATCAACAATATTTTTTATAATATCTTGATATGTTTTTATTTCTGTTACGTGTTTATGAACGTGACATCTACAATCTATTTCACCTAAACAAAATACTATTGTGTCGCCATCTTTTATATTAAAATTACGAATATCACATCTATTTAGTTTTTCTTTACCAAAACTATAACACAAAACTGGACCTAAATGATGTATGATTATTCCAGACCAACCATTAAATGAATGACTATCTCCAATTGTGTGAATTGACATATATATAATATATAAACAATAAAATTGATCTTATTTTAATGTTTATATTTACGATTAAATCAATTAATAGTAAAAACATAACCAACACAATAACCATTATGTCTTCTGCAATTCAATTTCACAATTTATATGGATATCAAATAGCTAATATATTAGAAAAAGAAATGCGAAAACAAAGCAAAAAAAACGAGATAGATTATCGTTATAATAACAATAATCAATTTATTTGTAATAATTGTCATAAAACATACAAGAATAAATTACATTATGACAAACATTGTTTAATGTGCGAATTGCCAAAAGAAACAACTCCTTTACTTAATGTACCATTACCATTAGTTACAACACCCCCTGTAGATACAAAAATAAATGATTGTTTATTAATAGAACTATTAAAAGATTTATTAATAAAGTACAATAAATTATCCAATGAAATGAGTGAAATAAAAAAATGGATGTCAAAAGAAAAAAAACAAATAAACATACTCGATTGGTTAAACAATCACAACCCACCTGAATTTCAAGCTATTTCATCATTTGATGGATTTATAAATAATTTTATGATATCAGAAGAATACATCAAAAAAATTACAACAAACAACATACTTGACGTTTATTTGTATTCAATAGAAGATTTATTTTCAAATGACACACAAGATGTAACCAGTTCTACAACAAATCCAATAACATCATCATCATCCATGCCTATTTGTTGTTTTAATCAAAAATCAAATGTATTTTATATATACACTGAAATAATAACCAAAACATCATTATCATCTTCATCTACCGAATTTCATTGGAGAGAAGCCACTAACGAAGATATAATTCGAATTTTTAATAAAATAAAAAATAAATTAATAACAGAATTGTGCAAATGGAATGATTTTCAGCAAAATCGAATAGCAGTAACAAATCCAAATCATAATCAATATAATAATTCAAAAGAAAAAATGGATGAAATATTTAATAAATCAATATTAAAATTAATGACAGACATATCAAACAACAGTATATTTCAAAAATTAAAAAGCAAATTATATCATAAACTAAAAACAGACATTAAACAATATATAGAATATGAATTCAAATTTACTCCGTCAAATTAAAAGTCTTCTTAAATTCATTTGGTTCCATAACAGTAACTCCTACTTTTTCAGCCTGTAAAACTTTGCCCGTTTTATCATCTTTATCCTTTGTTACTACCACAAATGTATTTTTACTTACACTACTACCTATTTTACCGCCCAATTTTTTTATCATTTTTTCCAAATTATCATCTCTAAATCCAGTAAATACAACTGTTTTACCATACAGTGGATGATTAATATCCACATCAGCCTTTCCATTTCCCTCAACATCCCCCTCACCCTTTCCATGACCATCTGCACCAAGTTTATATTCCAATCCACATTCATTCAAAAATCCGACAAACATTCCTATCTTTGAAACAAACAATTCAGCTGTTTTTTCTGCAATTCCCTTTACCTTTTTAACCATTTCTATTTTTTTCTTCAACTCATCGTCACTTGTGTCAGATCCAACCTCGTTCAAAATATTCGGATACATTTCCATGATAGGCTCTATTTTTTTTTCACTGATTCCTCTTCCAAAAATATTAGAGGATGCCATCAAATTAATCAATGTCGCTTCTTTCAGTTTCGTCTGAATACTATCATGAATTTTATTTGCTAATTTTCCTTTGAATCCTTCCACTTTCAAGAAATCATCCACAGTCATTTTAATAATCTTTGGTACACTATCATAACCCGCGGATATAATACGATCAACATTACCCGATTTTAAACCATCTACACCAATTCCTTTGAAAAAACCAGTAATGTTTTTCTCTCGAACAGTAGGATCATTTTCAACATTTTCAAGAATAATATCAATATGCGTATCATTCCATTTATAAGATTCCTCTGGCATTTTGGCCTTTTCTGCTGGTTGTGTAACACTTTTAATATGAGGAATCACATCACCACTTCGAATTATTTCTATAACCGCACCAATACCTATTTTATTTTGTTCAATAAATGCACCATTAAATCCAGTAGCATAATTAATTTCAACACCACCCAATTTAACGGGTTCAATTCTAACGCGTGGTTTCAAATATCCGTCTTTACTAGGTGTCCAAATAACATCAATGACTCTAGATTCAGCAATTTGATCGGATAAAACCATTTTAAAAGCAAATGAATGCTCTGGATTACCCGTTTTTCTAGGATATATTTTATCATCCGTTACAATAACACCATCAATTTCATAATCATATGTATTACGCCATTCAATTAAATAATTCGACAACATTTCATTTGTCACATCTTTCTCCCGTGTAAACAAAACAACATCAATATCCATTTTGGTCAATCGTTCCATCTGTTCATATGGTTTATATTCTGGTTTTATGAATTCATAAGCAACAAAATGAACATCCTTTATTTTTTCATCCACTGAAATACGGTTAATGATTCCTGATACCAAATTTCTTGCATTGGCGAATTTACCTTTGTATTTCAAATCAAATATATTTTTTGGAATAATAAATTCACCGCGAATTGCTAATCCTTTTTCTTTTGGTAATCTCAAATAAGGTATAAAATGACTCACATCTTGACCAATTTTGCCATCCCCACGGGTGTATAATTTTGGTTTCTCTCCTTCTGTTACGTAGAGACCACTTACACCGTCTAATTTACAAGATAATACATAAGGCCCCTTATATTTTTGTTTCCAATTTTCCAACTCATTCGTATCAGGTTTTCTTTTATCCATCGAACCCATAGAATATGGTAATACTGCTTTGTTTTTTTCAACTGATATAGGTGCTCCAATATCAAACAATATCGAATTATTCGGATATTTCATTTCCATGTAATCATGAATAATATCATATTCACTGTCAGTCATAATAGGTTCCATATTTCTATATGCATTGTTTGTATATTCCAAAACATCTTGCAGTTGTTTTTCAGAAAGAGATTCCACGACGCTAATACCATTTTTCTTGAATCTCTCCACTACATCTATAATAAAATCATTATTGACCGTTTTCCCCACCACTACACCCATCTCTTCCACTAGTTCATCACCCAAAATTTTTGATTTTTTAGTTTGTGTCTTTTTTTTAGGAACAAGTTTTTTCTCAGTAAGAGCAACTTCACCTTCAATTGTTATTTTTTTGGGTGGGGTTTGGCTTAGGGGTTTTTTCATTTCAAATGCGGGTGCATCCCCCAAATAACCAACACCATCACCAACACCAACACCAACACCAACACCAATTTTTTTGTTGCTATTATGCATCAAAACATCAGAAACAGAACCTATTCCAACATCAAACCCTACAACAGATCGACCGTCAATTCTCTCCACAGGTGTTTTATATTGTAATCCTAAAAAGTCAAATATATCTTTCTCATCCTTAAAATCATGATCAACCAACCCGCCTTTTTTCTTGTCCTCAAATTTATACATTCCATGTTCATTCATTGTATAACCTTTTTGAAGAGCAACATGTCTCATTGCAGTATTAAAGTATTTACTACCCGTAAAATACAATACAGCAAAAGGGTATTCTTTTTCTGTAGAGTACAAGAAATCCACGCGACGAAATTCCATATCAGGTAATTGTGTTATCACCAAGGATTTGGTTGGACCTCTCGAGAGAACCTCGACGACTACTTTTTCCTCCAATAATTTATCAATAAATTTATCAAAAACATTACTATTTTTTGAAGTGATGATAACATCAATATCCCCAGAAGACTGAGCACCTCTTCTGTAACTACCTACTATTTCAAATTTTGCCCCATCCGCAGAACCAACACCAACGCTATCCAACGCATAATCAAATGCCTTACCAAAATAAACAGCATATTTATCTATTTCACTTCTAGGGATTCGTTTTTGTATGTCTTCATAATATTTCAAACCAATAATTTGTTTATCATTTAATAGTTCCATTTGATTTTCTTTCAACTGTTGAATCGTGGTAACACCCTTTTCTACTAATTCTTTTGCTTTTTTGGGTCCTACACCATATATTTGCGTAAATATATTTACTGGATTATTTTTCTCTCTTTCAAGTACTTTCAATGTACCAGTTTCTACATACTCTTTGAATTTTTCCATAATTGTAGCACCTATACCAGGTTTTCCCTTTAATTGTTCCACGTTTGTAATATCGTCTAAATAATTGACAATAGTTTCTTCTGCTTTTTTATATGCTCGGGCTCTATGAACTTCACCTTGTGACATCATAATATTATAAAGTTGTTCTAAAATGTCAATAAATTCTTCATTATATCGATGTGGCAAAGAAACCCCAATATCAACAATTTTCTCTCCATTAGGTATTTGATTAGATAATTTCATGTTTATTTTTTGCAGTGATAATGGTATAGATACAGGTTCTTCTTGAGATAATTTTATATTGATTTTTGGAACAACTTTTTCTTCAACAACTGGTTCTTCTTCTTCAACAATTATAATAGGTCTTTTTCTTATTTTTTTTGTTTTAGTGCCTTCAATTTCTAGTTTGACCTTTTTTTGAGTAACTTTTTTAGCTGTTGCTTCTGCTTTTGCTTCTTTCTTTGCCTTTGTAGATTTTTTAAATAAATTCTTCAACTTTTTTTTCAAGTTAAAATTTTTTATTCTTGTATTTGCTGATTTAATAGAAGAATTGGATGACGATGATATGGAATGAGATACTGTAGAAATAGATAACGGTTTAGTTTTATCTTGTTGCAAAGTTGATGTGGTAGAAGAATCAGAAATCGTTTTCATTTTTTTATTTTTTATGGTTTTATTCATTTTATATTTAATTTATAAAATAAATTGTAGAACATGCGTTTATTTATTATTAGTGTTCGGTAAATTGTTTGGGTTTTCATTTCGAACTATACGAGGTTGATTGTACGGTAATGGTCCAGGACCAGCAAAACGAAATAATTTATTCATATTTGCTGGAGCTTGACCTCTATTTGCACCAGAAATATTAATATTTGAATTTGAAAACATCAATTTTTTTGATTTTATTTTTTGCATACGAAGTTTTTCATTTCGATCATTAATTAACTTTATTAAAACCGCTTTTTTATAATCTTCACGACTAATTTGTCCAGATAATAATAAATTTTTTAACTCGGAAACATCATCAATCGGTTGATCATTTTGTTTATATTTTTGAAAATATTTATTATAAATATAACTATTGTTATTCATTGTATTCGCGCTTATATTTATATTTGAAACAGGACGAGGTACTTGTTGTTGTTGTTGTTGTCGGCGATTCAATAATTGTGGCGGTTCTATCACATCTTCATAATTGTTGGATATATTATCATCTTTAATCATGCACAAATTACCATTTTGAACACGCATACACATTGAAGCCAACATATCATCATATGTTAGTGGTTTATTGTTGTTAAATTTGTCATAATTATCTCCAGACTCAGATGGGTAGTAATTATCATCAATTTGAAATGAAATGGATTCATTCTGATTAACATCATTAAAATTGACCCTTTTATTATTTAAATTCTGATTTTTTGGCATATTTTATTATATAATTATAATGTATAAAATAAAACGAGTAGTTTTACTAATATGAATAAGAATTATAAAATTAAAAATATAGGAAAAACAAAAACACTCATATATAATGGCACAAAATCACCCAAAAAGAGTGATATAGAATGGTCGATAGATTATGATAATAAACATGGTGTTGATTTAAATGTTAATATGGATAATAATGGTGATAAGAGTCATTACCATCAATATTTAAATAATTCTGAATTGGAAGAATTACTAAAAATACCCGTAGTAGATAAATCGATACATCAACGATTATTAGAAGACTTTGATCCATACACCACAACCAAGAACAACAACCTCAACAACAACAATCTAGATTTAATAACATATCCTAGTCGAAACATACAACCATATAAAATAGATAATGATCTAATGAACTACAATCAATTACCTATACCGATTATTTTTCAAAGATCTTCAGAATTAACTAAAAAATCACGACCAAAGGTGATTAAAATAAAAATATACACAAAAAAACACAAAAAACACAAAAAACATAAAAACCACAAAAACCATCATTCTAGTAAAAATCGCAGTAAAAGCAGTAGTCGATCTACCAGTAAAACCATGTAGTTTTTATACATTTGCTAATATTATTTTTTCATTATCCGAGAGACTTCTCTCGCGTTTGAATTTATTATATATAATAACACAAGACTTATCAATTTGTTTAAGGTAATAGTTAGATGCATAAATCAATTTACATTTGATTTCATCTTCATAAATGCATTCAATATAAATCCCATGAATCTTTTTGACTGATTTAATAAAATTTGCACATTCAAAAATATTATCATCGTTAAATACAACTGCAATTATGTAGTGGTTTCTTGGAAATTTGTGTGTATTTTCATATTCGCAATTGTAATAATAATAATGATCACAATTGTAGTCTAGAGCTAAATTAGTAATTTCAGATTTAAGATCTGACACGTTAGTATGCTTTGCCAAATCAAAAGAAATTTCTATATTATAACCCATATATAGATTCTAAACATTATAAAATATTCAAATATTTTTTAGATAATACAATACAAAAATAAAATAATGAATAATAATATTACAGCGTATTCATATTTTAAATCATTAATAAAAACATGAATAATAAATTTTTACAATTCGGAGGAATAAATAAATCTGTATCCAATAACTATACAAGAAATGATTATTGTAATAGTGACATTTTAACTGTTCCAAATATATTAGGCAATCCCCGATCAAAAATAATTAGTTTGAGTAATTTGGATATTAGTAACAATTCAATTGTAAACGTAGATGGTATTTATTTTTATGGTGGTGGATATATTCAACAAAACAGAGAAGACTTTGATAATATAACAGTTACTGGTAATTTAACAGTAGGTAATATTGCAAAATTAAACAAAGTTATTGCGCAAAATGCTACCATGAATGTTTTAACTGTAGATAGTGTAACTTTTACGAATAGTCCATATAAACAAACCACACCATTTTATCCTTTACATGCAACAGGTAGTACAGTATATCAACCAAGTATTTATCAGATTAATCAGTATGGACAGGTTGTGAATTTGTTAAATAGTGGAATAACAGGGCCTACTGGATCAATCGGACCAACAGGACCAACAGGACCCACTGGACCCACCGGACCTGCAGGATCCACAGGACCTACAGGACCAACTGGACCTACAGGCCCTACAGGACCAACAGGTTATACCGGACCAACAGGTTATACCGGACCAACAGGTTATACCGGACCCACCGGCCCTACTGGACCTACAGGCCCTACTGGACCGACTGGACCAACAGGTTATATCGGACCTACAGGGCCAACTGGACCAACTGGACCAACCGGACCAACAGGTTATACAGGACCTACAGGGCCAACTGGACCAACTGGACCAACCGGACCGACAGGTTATACAGGACCTACTGGACCAACAGGTTATACCGGACCTACAGGGCCAACCGGACCTGATGGAAAAAGTTTTTGGTCGCAATCTGGATCAACTGGTTCAACTGATATACATTACAACGGAAATGTGGGAATTAACAACAAACCATCTTCTCAATATTCTTTGGATGTAAATGGAAATGTAAATATTAATACACCACCAATAATAGCAACCAATTATTTATATACAACAGATGTAAGTGGATATACCTATTATGTTTTTGGAAATACTGGTAACGTGGAAACTACTGGATCCATTCAAATTTTGTCGCCTACTACTGTAAATTATTTGGTTGTAGGAGGTGGAGGTGGTGGAAATCCTACACCAAATGTTAGTTTTGCACAGGGTGGTGGGGGTGGAGGTGTATTAACTGGTTCTTTTACACCTCAAACAACATCTACCATATATCATATTACTGTTGGTGCTGGTGGTATTTCAAATCAAAATTATCCAAAATGTTTAGGTGGATCATCCTCTATAATGGATGGTACAACATCCATAATTGCTTATGGTGGAAATACAGGAACAATCGGTAATCCAGGTGGAGGTGAAAATACGACTGGTAGTGGTGGTAGTTATCAAGTGGATGGTTCAACTGGCTATTTAAATAACTTTTATTATGATTATAATAATAACACAATACAATCAACAAGTTGGTATTACGGATCTGGTGGAGGTGGTGGTGATAATCTATATAATAATACTAATAATTATTTTTATGGTGGTGGTGGTGGTGGTGGATCAATTGGATGCAATCCTTCAAATGGTGGCGGTGGTAGAGCTGGTGCGAATCTAACAGATACTTCTGGAATACAAGGAATGAATTTATTTGGAGGCGGTGGTGGTGGCAGTGTTGATATAGGAGCAGACGGCGGTTCAGGAGTAGTAATATTGTGGTTTCCAACCCAAACTTCATCTTCAACTATTTCATTAACATCCAATGGAATTATTCAAGCACAAGGATTTTATGCAACATCCGATTATCGAATAAAAGAAAATATAATTCCTATGTCAGAATATCCAGATCCTCAACACTACACAGTTGATAAATTAGAACCATATTTATACCAAAATAAGTTAACAAAACAAACAAACTTGGGTTTAATCGCACATGAAGTCCAACAACTATTCCCCTTTTTAGTTTCTGGAAAAAAAGATGACTCTACCTATCAATCCGTCAATTATATTGGATTAATCCCACTATTAATTCATGAAATCAAAAAATTAAAGGACGAATGTTTGCATGATGAAAAAGAATTAGAGTTTTTATCGTAAATAAAAACACAAACAATAATATAAAACAATATTATATGATTTTATGAGTAGCTTTAGAAGATTAGGCGGTATTAATTATTCATTCAATAAAAATATAGTGCGAAACAATAATTCAAATACTGATAATTTGAATATACCAAATTTAATTGGAGATGAGAAAAATGAACATAAATCAAAAATAGTGTCAGAAAGTCATTTGGATATAAGTAATAATTCTTTAGTAGATGTAAATATAATTTATTTTACAAATGGCAATAGTATTCAAGGAACAACATATAGTTTTAATAATATGATTATTAATAACAATTTAACTGTTGGAGGAAACGCTACATTTAATAATGCAATAATAAATTCATTACAAATAAGCAATAATTTAATTATAAATAATTATATCAGTTTTACAAGCGATAATACTAATGTTCAAAATTATCCATTTTATGAAGTGGCATCTAATGTGGCTGGTACTTATTTATATCCACAAGAGATAGAATACAATAACTTTGGACAAATAACTAAGATTGTTTCAGGCAATACGGGTTTTGAATATGGAACTACTGGACCTACTGGGCCAACCGGACCTACAGGACCCGCTGGACCTACGGGACCTACCGGACCTACTGGACCCACTGGACTCATGGGATCAACCGGAAATACGGGACCTACTGGACCTAGTGGGTCTACCGGAAATACGGGACCTACCGGACCTACAGGACCAACCGGAAATACTGGGTCTACCGGACCCACTGGGACAACCGGACCCACCGGGCCTACTGGATATACTGGACCAACAGGACCTACTGGACCTACGGGTCCTACTGGACCAACCGGAACTACTGGTCCTACTGGATATACTGGATATACTGGACCTACAGGACCCACTGGAACTACTGGACCAACCGGCACTACTGCCGGACCTATGGGACCTATTGGATCTACCGGTGTATATAGCGATTATTGGTTATCAACAAATTCTGGAACAACAAGTATATATTATAATGGAAATGTAGGTATTAATCAAAACAATCCTCAGTATTTTTTGGATATTAATGGAAATGTAAATATTAATACTGGTGGTACCGGACCTGTTTTATCATTAATATCCAATGGAATTATTCAAGCATTAGAGTTTAATTCGACGTCTGATTATAGAATAAAAGACAACCCAATTCCTTTGTCCAACTCTATAAACTCTTACAATAGTCATTACACAATTGATAATTTACAACCTTATATATACCAAAATAAATTAACAAAACAAACTAATTTAGGTTTCATTGCACATGAAGTCCAAGAGTATTATCCTTTTTTAGTTACAGGAAATAAAGATGATACAACATATCAATCGATTAATTATATTGGATTGATTCCATTATTAATCCATGAAATAAAAGAATTGAAATCCCGGTATGATAAAATAGAAGGTACGATAGAAGGTACGATAGAAGGTACGATAGAAGGATAAAATACCTATGGAATTAAATAATAAAAATAAGATTTATTATATAGAACATAAAATATATATATTATATGAGTTTTAGAAAAATTGGTGGTATTCAAAGAAATGCTTCTAATAATATCATTCGTAATCATTATTCTAATATAAATAATTACACTATTTCGAATTATATTGGTGAGATTAATTCAAAAATAGACGTATATTGCAATATTGATTTGAGTAATAATTCTATTGTAAATGTAAATAAAATTTACTTTACCGATGGTACAATACTATCAGGAGTAAGTGATACTTTTCAAACATTAAATATATCAAATAATCTAATCGTATATGGTAATAGCAGTTTAAATAATTTAATAGTAACAAATCCATGTACAATAACTGATATTACAATATCAAGTTTGTCCTTTCCATCATCATCATCAAATGTGCAAACCACCCCTTTTTATGAATTAGATCCATCATTAAACGGTACATTTAATGGCCCAGCATCAGTAACTGTAAATGCATTTGGTCAAATTACTAATATAATAGATGGTGGAATAATTGGTTATACAGGTCCGAGTGGTCCTACTGGATCGTCACAAATAGGTCCAGTTGGACTTACAGGACCAATCGGATACACTGGACCTACCGGAAATACGGGTCCATCAGGACCGACAGGACCCTCTGGACCAACAGGTTATACCGGACCAACAGGTTATACCGGACCCACCGGACCTACTGGACCCGCCGGACCTACCGGACCCACCGGATTCACTGGAACTACTGGAACTACTGGAACTACTGGTCCAACAGGCAACACTGGGCATACAGGACCTACAGGGCCAACTGGACCAACTGGACCAACCGGACCGACAGGTTATACAGGACCTACTGGACCAATTGGACCTACTGGACCAACTGGACCAACAGGATTCACAGGTCCTACAGGTCAAAATAGTTATTGGAGCAATTCAGTACTACCAGGTGTATCTGGAATATATTACAACGGAAATGTGGGAATTAACAATAACCCGTCTTCTCAATATTCTTTGGACATTAATGGAAATATGAATATTTATACTCAACCAATAATAGCAACCAATTATTTATATACAACAGATGTAAGTGGATATACCTATTATGTTTTTGGAAATACTGGTAACGTGGGAACTACAGGATCCATTCAAATTTTGTCGCCTACTACTGTAAATTATTTGGTTGTAGGTGGTGGAGGTGGTGGTCAAAATAATGGTGAGTCATCTAGTCCTAGTTATGCTGGAGCAGGTGGTGGCGGAATTGCAGTAGGTAATTTTACAACAGAAACAAACGTGTTGTATTCTATTTCAGTTGGAGGTGGTGGATTAGGAACTACTAAGCAACTTGGTTCACCTGGAGGAAATTCTAGTATAGAGTATACGTCACAATCGATTTATATAGCAAATGTAACAGGCGGTCAATCAAATGGATTACCCGGATATGCGATTGCAGGAACATTGGGATACACTGGTGGTGTTGGTGGTAATGAAACTAACTATAATGGAGGTGATGGACATAATGTAGGATTAATTGCACCATATTATAATGGAAGCGAATTAATTTTTAATACAAATCCATTATATTATGGTGCAGGTGGATTTTATTCTTCTAATATATCCGGATACTATTATGGGTTAGCTGGAAGTTTTTCGGGTGGTGGAAAAAACGGTACAGATACATATATAGATAGTTTTGGAACATCATTTAGTGGTGGAGGTGCAGGTAATAGTAAACTTTATTCTGAGCTAAGTGGATCAGGTGGTTCCGGAGTAGTAATATTGTGGTTTCCAACCCCACCCCCAACATCCCTAACAGCAAATGGTATCATTAAAGCAACACAATTTAATACTACGTCGGATTATAGAATTAAAGAAAACCCTATTCCACTTAACGATATAACCACCAACAACACCACCAAATACACCATAGACTATTTAACCCCCTATCAATACCAAAATAAATTATCAAATCAATTAAATATGGGTTTAATCGCTCATGAAGTTCAAGAATATTTCCCTTTTTTAGTATCTGGAAATAAAGATTCTCCTGTCTACCAATCCGTTAATTATATTGGATTAATCCCACTACTAATACACGAAATAAAATTATTAAAAGAACGATCCAAAAGAAACAAAGACAAAATTGAAACATATAAGAAAAAATTGATTGTTAATATAAATCACATATACCATACCAATAAAAACACAAAATGCAAAAGTCAATACTATTACCTACTCTTTCTACCATCAATGCACATCCGCGTGATAAAAACATTGAATTTTATGAACCTACTCATAAATATACAATAGTAACCGATCCGGATTCAAATTACACTTCTGTAACAACATGGAATCACACTCATTTTCCACATTTTGATTCGGATAAAATAATCGAAAAAATGATGAAAGGTAAAAATTGGAATCCTAACCACAAATATTGGGGAATGACCGCGGAAGAAATCAAGAAAAAATGGTCAGACAATGGCGCTTCTGTTTCTTCCGCAGGAACGGATATGCATTTTCAAATAGAATGTTTTATGAATAATTATGTAATCGACGAAAAATTACATAATTATACACACGATGATTTATTAACGCAATGTCCCCCAACCACAGACCAACCACCCACACTAGAATGGCAATATTTTCTGGAATTTGTAAAAGACCATCCATCCTTTCGCCCTTATAGAACAGAATGGACTATTTATGATGAAGATTTAAAATTAGCGGGTTCAATCGATATGGTTTATGAAAATCCGGATGGTTCACTTATGATTTATGATTGGAAACGATGCAAAGATATATCTACTATTAACACCTTTAACAAATACGCTATTACACCTTGTATATCCCAGTATCCTGATTCTAATTTTTGGCATTATGCCCTTCAACTAAATACATACAAAGCGATTTTAGAATCAAAATATGGTAAAAAAGTGACAAAATTGTGTTTAGTGCGTTTGCATCCAGATTCAGAAGAACAAACGTATGAATTAATAGAATTACCCGATTTATCCAATGATATCAAAACACTTTTTGAATTGAGAAAAAAAGAATTATATAATGAAAAACAAAAACAGATAAACGAAGAGTTATATTTGAAATATAAAGTTTGTTTGTAATCAAGAAACACACCACAAAAACTATTTAAAAATTAAATCATATATATCTACATAATAAACCATAACATACTACATCATGGATTTATTTCATATTTTATATAAAAATATACCAATATTTTTATCGATCCAAGTACTGATGACATTTTTCTTTTTGTACAAATCAATAATGACCATGTCAAAAAATAATATTATACTTAATTCGCAATCAGACGCCACTATCCCTATAGAAAAAAAACCTATAAAATATGATGATAAATACAAAAATGAATATTTAAAATTGGATTTCAGACAATTGACTACTAGCGAAAAAGAAAGTTTAAAAAATAATTTCGTAATGGAGACAACCCCA
>Ga0209400_1000820_pt1 | contig 26871 bp, 23 predicted proteins | sample M_130807_EF_Meta_FD_187313 | JGI IMG/M metagenome (GOLD analysis project Ga0209400, IMG submission 187313) | Freshwater microbial communities from Lake Montjoie, Canada to study carbon cycling - M_130807_EF_MetaG (SPAdes) (version 2) | ecosystem: Environmental > Aquatic > Freshwater > Lake... | reverse complement strand
AGCCCCGCATTAATCCAGAACAGTTGGCCAAGGTTTACACCGCCTATGAAAGTGTCAAGCACCAAGAACGCGCGATTGATTTTGAAGATGTACTTCTTCTAACAACTGCCATGATTGAAGAGGAACGTGAAGTTCGTGAACGCGTACAAGATCAGTACCGATTCTTCACAGTTGATGAGTACCAAGATATTTCTCCGCTACAGCAACGATTAATCAATGCCTGGCTGGGTTCACGCCAAGAGTTGTGCGTTGTTGGCGATCCTGCACAAACTATTTATTCATTTGCCGGAGCAACTCCAGTTTTCTTGAACTCATTTACTCAACGTTTTCCAGAGGCCGAAGTTGTGCGTTTAACAACTGGATACAGATCAACACCTGAAATTATCTTTACCGCCAACAGCATCCTTAGAAATGGCGCTATGGGTAATGAACTTGTTGCAATTAACGATCACGGAAGCAAGCCAACAATTACCCCTTACAACGATGAATCCGCAGAGATCGCAGGAATCGTTCGGGACATCACGCGACTAATTTCTGAAGGAACTCCCGCCCAAGAGATCGCAGTCTTGGCTCGTACCAATAGCCAATTAAATGGTTTAGAAAGAGCAATGAACGCTGCCAACTTGCCATATCAAGTGCGCAATACCGAACGATTCTTTGATCGCAAAGAGGTTCGCGATTTCTTAAAGCAGGTTCGTACAGCATCTGTGATTCCAACTGAAGGTGTTTCCTGGCTCGATGAACTTCGCACCCTTGCTCAACCATTTTTAACTGGGGGAGCAATCGATGGAATTGCAGCCTTGCTACACCTTGCCCGCGAGTTAGATGATGACAGCGGATTTACTCCCAAGAATCTGCGCGCATACTTACGTGAAGTAGAAGATCGAGTTCAGCAAAACAATCCTCCAACAATGCCGGTAACAACTCTTGCTACATTGCACGCCGCAAAAGGTCTTGAGTGGGAACGCGTTTTCTTAATGGGCGTTAGCGATGGAATTTTGCCGCTTGAAAACAACAGCACTACAGGTGATCAAGCATCAATTGATGAAGAACGCCGCTTGTTCTATGTTGGAATCACCCGCGCAAAATCAGATCTTCGCCTTAGCTATCGCGGCAAGGCCTCACGCTTCTTGGCCGAGGCTGGCCTCACAGGCTGATTTCACGCTCATTTAAGCGGGGAATTAATTACCTTGCGAGTAACAACCTCCATGCTTTACCCTTAAGCCTTCATCTTCATGGCGAAGATGAAGTGGGTGGAAAGGTGAACGAATATGTCTAACGCATCATTCGTATCAGCAAACGCATTGCGTTCTGCTGTGATTCCTTCTGCTCATACAACCAATAAGCCTTCAACTTGGCATGCCACAAAGCCAGCGTTTTACGCAGCTTTTTATGCCGGATACGAGGCCAATGGTGGTTCAATCGAATAATTCGATTTAGAACTAGAAGCCAAGGGCCTCGAATCCACAAGGATTCGGAGCCCTTTTTGTTTTATTAAAACAACTTCACTCCGGAAAACCAAAGACAACCACAAGAGATCGAAGCAGTACCTAACAGAAAGAAGAGGTGAGAACATGAGCGTTCTCTACAGCGAACTACTAGTACCAGGCTGGGCAGATGAGAAGATCGGTTTGGATGCCGTAACTGGCACATACACAGACGGGTCATCATTTAATTTGCCATGCCACACAGCAGATCCTGAACTCTATTTTTCTGAAGATGAGATTCAGGTAGCAGAGGCCAAGTCGCTCTGTGGTGGTTGTCCTGTGCGTGCGCAGTGCTTAGAAGGTGCACTGTCCCGCCAAGAGCCAGTCGGCGTCTGGGGCGGCGAATTATTTGACGAAGGTCGCATCATTGCCAAGAAGCGCAAAGCTGGACGACCTACTTCAAAAGAGGTTGCTGAACGCAATTCAGAAGGTGAATTAATTGAACTCAATGTTGTTGATGAAGATCGCGAGGAAAGTGCTGCTTAGAAGTTTCTTTTAAGTTAATCTCCCTCGTATGAATCAAGATCCTGCCAAAGCAGCTAAGGCGCGAGCACTAGTGGCATCCCTGCTCTTTGTTGAAGCAGGAGTCATTTTTTTACTAGCAGCATGGCTTGTCGTGCTGACATTCAGCGCGGATTCCTTTGAACTTCTACCATTCATTGGAGTCCTGCTTTTTGCCTTATTTGGTGGGGGAGGACTGCTGCTGTGCGGGCTCTTTTATAAAAGTGGGAAGTATTACGGTCGGGCACCAACTGTTTTAGCTAATTTGATTGCTCTAGGAGTCGTTTCTTACCAAATTGAAGCCCACTTATGGTTTGTTGCAATTCCTTTAGCTGCTATAGCCGGAACTACTTTAATTTCAGCTCTTCGTGCAATCCCAACTGATCTCTAACTAGTTCCTTTTTAAAACTTGAGTTACCACTCGACAATCTGATTGTCTTCCCACAAAACTCCGGTGGTATCCCCGGCGTTAAATTCTCTTGTTGCTAACCACATTGCACACGCTGCACCTTCTGCGGCGCTTCGGGGAGCATCGGCTCCACCCATGTCTGTTTGTGAATGATTGGGGCACACTGCATCAACTAGAACTCCGCGCGCACCTAAACCAGTTTCATTTGCAAGATTTCGAACAAACGCATTTACTCCAGCTTTACTAATTCTGTAAGGCGCAAGACCACCAGCATTGCCAGGACCTGACATTCTTCCCAAACAAGCAGAATAGATAATGATTCGACCATCGCGTGCATCCACCATGGCAGGTGCTAAGCCATTTACTACTGTGAATACCGAATCTAAATTGATTGCCAATACTCGACGCCATTCGGTATCAGTTGTTTTTAATGTCTTAGACATTTTTTCGCTCATGACGCCATGAGCCACAATCATGATCTGTGGAGCCGGATGTTGTTGGGCAATAGTTGTAACGGTGTGGCGAGTTGCCTGCATATCTTCAAGATCAACTGGATAGGCAGTGAATTGTTGATTTGGATATTGAGTTTGCAATTGCTGTGCAACTGCCAAAAGACGGCTTGAGTCTTTGGCAATCATCACGATGTCATAACCAAGAGCAGCTAGCGACTTGGCATTTTCAAAACCTAAACCTCGGCTTGCACCGGTGACGACCGCTAGAACCATGGGTAAAGCCTGCCTCAGATGGGCTAAAAATGGAGGTTGAATTCAGGACTGTGCCCAAAATTCAAAGGGCATCGCTCTTCGAATAGGTCGGATGAGTGTGGCCAATCTCGCCTTGTGAGCGTCAAATCATGCAGATCTAGGTAAGTCACTGCCGATAGGCTTAGGGCTGTAATCAATGCAAAAGGAGTCTGCCAGTGTCGGCACAGGATTTTGGGGCAAATGATTGGCTCGTCGATGAAATGTACGAGCAGTATTTGCAGAACCCAACTTCCGTAGACCCAGCATGGATTGAGTATTTCAAAAGCAACAAGCCAGGTGCTCCAGTTACAACATCTGCACCAAGTAAAGGTGTTCCACCAATTCCTAAAGCGCAACAACAAGCTGCACCTGCACCAGTTGCACAACAAGTAGCACCTGCGCCAGTTGCTTTACCCACAGTTGTCCCAACAGCCTCGCAACCAGTGCTTCGTGAAACAACAACCACACAACCTACGCCTGCAGATCCTGTTGTAAAGCCAGTTTCAGTATTAGTAACTCCATCTGCTTCTTCGCTTGAACCAATTCGTGGAGTTTCTGCTCGCGTTGTTCAATCAATGGAAGCTTCACTTACTGTTCCAACAGCAACATCTGTCCGTGCAATTCCTGCCAAGTTAATGATTGATAACCGCATCGTGATTAACAATCACCTGAAGCGCAGCCGCGGTGGAAAAGTGTCCTTCACTCACATCATCGCTTTCGCAATGATCAAGGCAGTTCGTGCAATGCCAGAGATGAATGCATTTTTTGGTGAGATTGAGGGTAAGCCAGCAATTGGAAAGCCGGAACATATTAACCTCGGTGTAGCAATTGATTTGGCAAAAGCAGATGGTTCACGCCAGTTATTGGTTCCATCAATTAAAGGTTGCGAAGAGTTAGATTTCGGACAATTCTGGAACGCATACGAAGCAATCATCAAAAAAGCTCGTGGCGGATCCTTAACTGTAGAAGATTTTGCAGGTACGACAATGTCGATTACCAATCCAGGAACGATCGGAACTGTTCACTCAGTACCTCGATTAGTTCAGGGCCAAGGCTTGATTTTGGGTGTTGGGGCCATGGATTACCCAGCAGAGTTCCAAGGTGCAAGTGAGGAAACCTTGATCGAGATGGCTGTAAGCAAGGTAATCACGCTTACAAGCACTTATGACCATCGCATTATTCAAGGCGCACAATCTGGTGATTTCTTGCGTCGCATGCACGAATACTTATTGGGCGCCGAAGGGTTCTACGATGAAATCTTTAGCGCACTTCGTATTCCATACGAACCAATTCGCTGGGCCACAGATTTTGCTTTTTCTCGTGATGAAGAAATCAGTAAGACAGCTCGCGTACAGCAACTGATTCAGTCTTATCGAACATTTGGTCACTTGATGGCAGATGTTGATCCACTCGAATATATGCAGAGATCACATCCAGATTTGGATGTGGTAACACATGGTTTAACACTGTGGGATCTTGATCGCGAATTTGCTACGGGTGGTTTTGGTGGAGAACGCTTTATGTCACTTCGTAAGATTCTTGGAATTCTGCGCGATGCGTACTGCCGCTCTGTTGGTGTTGAATACATGTATATTCAAAACCGAGCCGAACGCGAATGGATTCAAAACCGCGTTGAAGTTGGCTATGCAAAATTGCCTCGTGATGAACAACTTCGAGTCTTGCGTAAACTCAATGGCGCCGAATCCTTTGAATCATTCCTGCATACAAAGTTTGTGGGACAAAAACGCTTTTCACTTGAAGGCGGAGAATCTGTAATTCCACTACTTGATGCGGTTATTTCATCAGCTGCAGAACGTGGGCTAGTTGAAGTATGTATTGGTATGCCGCACCGTGGTCGACTCAATGTCCTTGCAAATGTTGCCGGTAAATCTGCCGGTCAGATTTTCCAAGAGTTCCAAGGTCACTACACAGAAAACCAGGTTCAGGGTTCTGGCGATGTGAAGTATCACTTGGGCACATCAGGTGTGTTCACAGCAGATAGTGGCGCAACGACAAAGGTTTATCTTGCGGCAAATCCTTCTCACCTAGAAGCTGTAAACCCAGTTTTGGAAGGCATTGTTCGTGCTAAGCAAGATCGCCTAAATGTAAAGAATGCTTACTCTGTGCTGCCAATTCTTATGCACGGAGATGCCTCATTTGCGGGCCAGGGAGTCAACGCCGAAGTACTGCAGCTGGCAGGACTTGGTGGATATCGCACAGGTGGAACTATCCACATAGTTATTAATAACCAAGTTGGATTTACAACATCACCTCATGCTTCACGCACATCGACCTACTCAACTGATTTTGCAAAGATCACACAAGCACCTGTATTCCATGTCAATGGAGATGATCCAGAAGCATGTGTGCGTGTAGCGCGTTTAGCTTTTGAATATCGTCAAGAATTTAACAAAGATGTGGTCATCGACATGATCTGCTACCGCCGCCGCGGACACAACGAAGGTGACGAACCAAGCTTTACTCAACCACTGATGTACAAGATGATCGATGCAAAACGTTCAACTCGTACTTTGTACACCGAAGCACTTGTTGGTCGCGGAGATATAACTCCAGAAGAGGCCGAAGAGATCGCACATGATTACCAGGCGCAGTTAGAATCAATCTTTGCAGCGGTAAACAATATCGAACCAGAGCATGATGAAAACTTTAAGGCTCCTGTTGCTCCAGAACCAGAGGGAATCAGTACAGCAATTACTGAAACTCTTGCTCGCGAAATTGCAGCAACACAATTAGCTGTGCCAGAAGGATTTACAGTTCATCCTAAGTTGACTCCGCAATTAGCAAAGCGCGTTGAGTCCCTTAAAGATGGAACAATCGACTGGTCGACCGGTGAAATGTTGGCATTCGGATCACTTCTTAAGGAAGGTCACCCAATTCGACTTGCTGGACAAGATGCTCGCCGAGGAACATTCTCAAACCGTCACGCCGTAATCATCGATAAAGAAAATGGAAATGAGTGGACACCGCTTCGCACAATGATTAGCGATGACAATCAGTTCTTTGTAATTGATTCTTTACTCAGTGAATACGCCGCTATGGGCTTTGAATACGGATACAGCCTTGAGCGTGAAGAAGCCTTAGTTCTTTGGGAAGGTCAGTTTGGAGACTTCGCAAACGGGGCACAAACAATTATTGATGAATTTGTTTCATCTGCTCTGCAAAAATGGGGCGAGCGGTCATCCGTTGTACTTCTACTTCCGCATGGATATGAAGGACAAGGCCCAGATCACTCATCTGCCCGCATCGAGCGTTATTTGCAGTTATGTGCCGAACAAAATATGACTGTTGCCCAACCAGCCAGCCCGGCAAATTACTTCCACTTACTTCGTTGGCATGCAAAGAACCCAACTCGTCGTCCATTGATTGTTTTCACACCGAAATCAATGCTGCGGTTGAAAGCCGCTGCTTCACAGCTCAGTGATTTCACTTCTGGTCACTTCCAAGAAGTAATCGGGGATGATTCAGTACACAATGCTTCTCGCGTAATTTTCTGCTCTGGAAAGATTTATCACGATCTAGTTGCAGAGCGCACTCGACTTGGCGAAAACTCAACTGCAATTGTTCGGGTTGAACTTTTGTTCCCACTTCCAATTGCGGAAATGGTTGCAGAAGCCAATAAACATCCAAACGCTAACTTATTGTGGGTACAAGATGAACCTGCAAACCAAGGCCCATGGTCACACATTGCATTGCGAACATCTGATGCACATGGCGGACATGGTTTCGGTGAACGCATTTTGCGTCGGATTTCTCGTCGTGCAACGGCATCTCCTGCAACTGGAAGCCATCACCTGCATGAAGATGAGCAAAAAGCATTATTGCTCGAAGCCTTTACTCGCTAATTAGTTTTTCTTAAACTATGGCTTGCGGTTCTTGCGATATCTAAAGAGAACGACTCCAACAACTTCGTTAGCTGGAATCCATCCCCAGGTACGTGAATCTGTACTTTCTTCGTTATCGCCCTGCACCCAATAATTTCCTGCATGAAATTTCTGGACCCGCTTAATCAAAAAGATCCCGGGACGCTCTTCGCGTTCTACAACAACAGCTTTACTGACAAATCCGTTACCTGTGGATTCATCTGCCGGCGCAGAGTCCAACCAACGAACTAGCAACCAGTCTCCATCTCGATATGCGGGAAGCATTGAGCCGCCGGCAACCTTGACTGTGCCAAATTTGCTCATGGGCGGTAGTCTCGCACCATAAGCACTGCTAATCCATTACACACATGTGCTTACTAGGGAGAAGAAAATGTTTACACCAAAGACAACGGTCTACGCACACTGCGATCTTCCATGTGGTGTTTACGATCCAGCGCAGGCAAAGATTGAAGCGCTATCTGTAAAGGCTTGCATGGAAAAGTACGCGGCAAATACAGATGCAGATTTCCGCTCACGTTCAGTGGCGATCAAGGAAGAGCGTTCACATCAGGTTAAGGAGCATCTATGGGTGCTGTGGACTGATTACTTCAAGGCTCCACACTTCGAGGCTTACCCACAGTTGCATTCTTTATTTAACGAGGCAACAAAGCTTGCAGGTGCTGCGGGTACAAAAGGAACTCAGGATGTTGCAGTTGCAGATTCATTGATCGCAAAGATCGATGAGATTGCTGAAATTTTCTGGGCAACCAAGAAGGCTTAGTTTTTATTGGAATCGTGAACAAGCTTAAGAGCAGCGGTGCGGGCGAGGAAAGATACTCGCTCCACCGCTGATCTTTTTATTAGCGCTGCTGCGATCTGCCGGTCATTGTCATAAACTTCGCATTCAAAAGTTAATTCTTTCCCTTCAATTTCAATTACGCGTGATGTCCCGCGTAATTCAGTTCCGATACTTGCTGGCGACAAGGAGAGAAATTCAACACTTATTGGGATAGTTGTTTCACCAGGCTCGAGGAAAAGATCAAGCGAAAGAATCGCCGCGTGCTCCATCAAATTAATCAGCAACGATGGCGCAATAATCGGTAGATCTCCGATTCCGATTGCCAGAGATGTATCACCGGGACGGACAATCATTTCAGTTATTCCAACGGCACCTAAGACCTCTTCTGCTGGCAACATACTCAGCGCCCTGATCCATCTGGATTAGAGGGACCTCTAAATTCATCGTCCTCAGCACCATCGTTATCTGAAATAGCTTGGTTTAAAAATAGAATTTCTTCAGTATGTTCGATGGTTACTTGGCTATGTTCGATCTGGCCAAACTCATCGATTTCAATGGAAACCTCCGTGACGCTGTACTGGGTAATCACTTCAGTAAAAGTTGTGGCCGTTTGTCCGTGAATCTGGCGATAAATTGCATCATGTAAATCTGCGGGAGCTTTTTCATCACAACTGCGTCTGAGTGCTTCTTGCATCAATTGGCGCATCGCTTGCTCATGTGCAAGTTCAGCCTCACATGCAGGACAGGTAGAAATGTGAACTTCGATCATGTTTATCTGAACAGGTTGTATGTTGCCTTCGATTAGCAAAACAAAAGAGTTCAAGACTTCATTACATGCCATGCCCAAATTGTTGAAATCTGAATTGTTCACACTCATGGTTGCGCCCCCGATTTCTTATCGGTGCTATAGCCAAGTTCTTTTGCATACTCTGTTAACCGCTCACGCAGTTGTTTTCTTCCCCGATGTAGCCGTGACATAACGGTGCCCGCAGGAACACCAACAATTTCTGCGATCTCTTTGTAGGAAAAGCCTTCAACATCGGCCAGGTAGACAGCAATTCGAAATTCTTCGGGGATTTCTTGTAGCGCACGCTTGATGTCGCTATCTGGCAAGTTTTCTAGCGCTTCAACTTCGGCAGATTTTCCCTGATCGCTAGTGTGTGAAGCAGCATCTGCTAACTGCCAATCCTCAATATCACCACCACTTAATTGCGGACGACGCTGATCTTTGCGATATGTGTTAATAAAAGTCGTGGTTAAAACCCGGAACAACCATGCTCTTAAGTTTGTACCAGGCTCAAATTGATGAAATGAGGCAAATGCTTTTAAGTATGTGTCTTGCACTAAATCCTTGGCATCGTGGGGATTTTTTGTATATCGCAATGCAGCGCCATACAACTGGTCAGTAAATGCAAGGGCATCTCGCTCGAAGCGGACAGCACGATCCGCCGAGCTCTCTTTCACTAAATCCATTGACATCGTCTAAAACACTATCGTTAAAACAGGGTTTCTGGCTCTCCCAAAGGCGTTTCAACGGTTAACTCTTTTCCATTATTTGCCACGGTGTTTACCGCATCCGAAACCGGGCGAGCGATCACAATTGATTCTGGATGCTCCACAACCATTAGGGATTTCAATTCATTCACATCCGTATTGCGCGGATTGAGCCATAAATTCCAGCGATCTGATGGCATGAAAACCGGCATTCGGCTGTGAATTGTTTCTAACTCTCCTTGTGCTTCTTGAGTGATGATTGATGCCGTTTCAATTACTTCACCACTAGGAGCAGTCCAGCTGCTCCAGATTCCAGCAATAGGCAGTTGCTTGCCATCACGGGCCGAAATATAAAAAGGTTGCTTGGGTCGATACTGTCCTAACGCCGTTGCCCATTCGTAATATCCAGAGGCAGGAATGAGACAACGCGTGGATCTAAACGCATTTCTAAATGTTGGCTTTTCATGTATTGACTCACTACGGGCGTTTATAGCCCTTGATTGCGAAGCGCGAGCCTCCTGCATATCCGTAAGCCATGGTCCAATTAATCCCCATGAAACAGTTGCAAGTGCTTTTTCGCTGTTGATGTCATTTCCGCTGCGATCATTGGCTCGAATTATGTAAATCGGATTTGTCGGCGCGATATTCCAATTTAATGGCAGCGAGCTTTGTGGCGATGTACCTGTGACCTCGAACTGCTCCATGAGTTCGCGCATATCGGCAGTTTGCGCATAACGACCACACATAATTAAAGGGTATCGCAGGTATCGACACGGGTTAGAATAAGCCGATGACACAGAGCGCTCACTGGCCAGCGATTTTTCGCGGTGCAACACCAGTTGATATCAGCGTTGTCATTCCTGGATCTAAATCTGTAACGAACCGTGCATTGACATTAGCCGCCCAAGCACAAAGCCCCTCCACATTACGCCGGCCGCTACTCTCACGCGACAGTGAATTAATGGTGGCTGGTTTAAAGGCTCTCGGAATCGGAATAGAGGAAAAAACTGTAATAGTCGATGGACAGGAAGAGTTGCAATGGATTGTCACGCCAGCACCGATGCGTGGAGGCGTGCGTGTAAATGTAGGAAATGCAGGCACCGTTATGCGTTTCTTGCCCCCATTGGCCGCTCTTGCTACCGGAGAAATAATTTTTGATGGTGATCCACGTTCCTATGAGCGCCCACTAGGGCCAGTGATCAAGGCACTTGAAGAGCTAGGTGTTGTGATTGACCACGAAGATCGTTACAGCTTGCCTTTAAAATTGCATGGAACTGGAAAAGTTGGCGGTGGGGAAATCACCATTGATGCAAGTGAATCTAGTCAATTCTTATCTGCGCTACTTTTAGTAGCACCAAGTTTTGATAATGGAATAACCGTTAAACACAAAGGTGGATCGCTACCTTCAATGCCGCACATTGAAATGACTGTTGACATGCTGCGTGAATTTGGTGCAACGGTCGAGGTGGATTCAGTTGCACAAACCTGGAGCGTTAAGTCAGGAGATTTACATGGTTTGGATTTAATAATTGAGCCAGATCTTTCAAATGCCGCACCATTTCTTTCCATTGCAATGGTTTGTGGTGGCAAAGTCGCAATTGCAGACTGGCCAATGAAGACTACGCAACCTGGAGACCAGTTACGAACAATCCTTGCAGATATGGGTGCGCAATTTTCCTTTGGAGATAACGGTTTAACAATTATTGGCAACAGGCAGATTCATGGAATCGATGTTGATCTTCACGAAGTTGGTGAACTAACGCCAGCCATCGCAGCATTGGCAGCCCTTGCAGATTCACCGTCACACTTGCGAGGTATCGGGCATTTGCGCAAACACGAAACTGATCGTTTAGCCGCTTTGACTCGTGAAATTAACGGATTGGGTGGCAGCGTTGTCGAAAAGGAAACTTCTTTACATATAACCCCAGCACCATTACATGGTGGAGTTTTCCATACCTATGACGATCACCGTTTAGCTACCGCGGGTGCTGTTTTGGGGCTAGTTGTGCCTGAAATAGAGGTAGAAAATATTGCTACTACTCGAAAAACTTTGCCCGATTTTCCAGGGCTTTGGAGTTCGCTTTTACTATGAGTCCACGCGAATACGATGAATCAGATGCACGAGTTCGTCCAGCTCGCAGCACTCGTCCGCGTAGTAAAGACCGTCCATCACACAGTGATGCAATTTCGGCGCTTGTCACCACTGTAGATCGCGGTCGACAAACCTGCATTACCGAGGATGGAGTTATTGTGACGGCGATGCGCGCCCGTGAACTGGGTCCAAAATCAGTTGTAACAGGTGACAATGTTTCACTCGTTGGTGATGTCAGTGGAGCTGAAGGATCTTTGGCACGAATTGTTGCCGTTCAAGAGCGACGAAATTCGCTCAGCCGAACTGTTGATGATGCAGCTCAAGTAGAGCGAACAATAGTTGCAAATATAGATCAATTAGTAATTGTTGTAGCAGCTGCAAATCCAGAACCCCGTCGCGGCCTGATTGATCGTTTTCTAGTTTCAGCATTTACTGAAGGTATTGTTCCAAAAATTGTTGTGACCAAAACAGATCTCAGTGAGGGTCCAGCCTTCTTAGCCGAATACTCCGAACTTGATGTAGAAATCATTCACACAGCAATAAAGAGTAATTCTCGCGAAAAAGATTTAGTAAAACTACATCAAGTCCTAGAAAGCAAAATTTCCGTGTTGGTTGGACACTCAGGTGTTGGTAAATCAACATTAATTAATGCACTCGTACCAGAAGCTGATCGGGTCACCGGTGATGTAAATGAAGCAACCGGACGTGGTCGCCACACCTCATCAAGTGCAATTGCGTTGCCTCTAGTCGCTAGCGATGGCTGGATTATCGATACACCTGGAATCCGCGCTTTTGGTTTGAGTCACATTGATAACCAACGAATTGTTGATGCCTTTAGTGATTTGTCTGAGGTAGCCGCAAACTGTCTGTCTAACTGTTCGCATGCTGAAAGCTCTTGCAGATTAGATGCTTGGGCATCACCGGATGGTGTGCCAAATCCACACCGAATCGCACGCCTGGCAAGCCTTCGCTCGCTTTTGGCGGTTAAGGATTCTCCAGCCCCTGTTGTTGAGGATTAATCTCACTTTTTAATCATTCATTACCCGCTTTTTTTAGGCTGAGTTACTTTCGCGGGCGCAATAGACTTGCCCTATGGGCGCTGATATCGATTCATTTCATCTACTCGATGATCTAGCCCTTGCACATGCCTTGGCAGATCTTGCAGACTCTATAACTCTAGATCGCTACCAAGCTCAAGATTTAATCATCACAACAAAACCTGACAACACTCCAGTCACTGATGCTGATCGAGCTGTTGAAACCGCAATCCGCGAAGCACTTGCAACCCACCGCAGCACCGATGGAATGGTGGGCGAAGAGTTTGGTAGTGACAAAGGAACATCTGGTCGCTATTGGGTAGTTGATCCAATAGATGGAACAAAAAACTTTATGCGCGGTGTTCCGACGTGGGCAACGTTAATCGCACTTGTTCAGTTAGATGCCTCAGGAAATGAAGAAGTCATTGTAGGAATCGCTAGTGCCCCGGCACTTGCTAGGCGTTGGTCAGCAGCCAAAGGACATGGGGCGATGGTTCGATTTAACGCAGGGGCTAATGATTTCACTTATAGCGATACTCAACTTGGATCAGATCTAGATTCGGGTTCAAGTTCCTATCAACTTGCAGCAAATGAAAAAAAGATCTCTGTATCTAAAGTTTCTTCTCTAACGGATGCCTCTATTTCATACTCGGATTTCATCGGCTGGGGAGATCGTTTAGAGCCTTTTCAAAAGCTGCTTGCAACAGTTTGGCGAACACGAGGGATTGGCGATTTTTGGTCACACATGCTCGTTGCAGAAGGAGCAGTTGATATCGCTATCGAGCCATCACTTGCCCTGTGGGACATGGCGGCACTGGACATTATTGTGCGTGAAGCGGGTGGAACCTTTACAAACACAGCTGGCCACAACGGACCATTTGGTGGCAGCGGGGTTTCCTCAAATGGATTGCTGCACAACGCAGTGATCAACGGATTAAACCCCTAGATTTATCCAAAGTTACAATAAAGCACGAGAAGCGCACAATGAAAAGACGAGGACATCGATGAGTCAATTGCTAGAGCCAGTCACGCTCTCTGTACAAGGAATGACCTGTTCATCATGCGTAAACACTGTTGAAAAAGCGCTCAATAAGGTCGAAGGCGTTAGTGCGACAATCAACTTCGCCACAGAAACTGCTCATATCTTGGCTCCAGCAGATATGAATGCCAAAGATTTAATTAAGATTGTTGAAAAAGCAGGCTACACAGCTTCCTTGCTCGTTGGTGCGCAATCAATAACGCTGCATAACAAGAAATCTGCTCGAGCCTTTTTCTTTGCCTTTATCTTTGCAGTACCAGCGGTAGCAATTTCAATGATCATGAGCTGGCATCACCAGATTGATATGTGGGTTCACGAAACTTTGGATTACTTTGGATTGCCACACCCTTTGTATTCACCAGTTGCCTGGGTTGCTATCGCACTGAGTGCACCTGTTGTATTAATTGTTGCCTATCCAATTCATAAGGCTGCCTTTAGAAATTTGCTGCACCCAACTATGGATAACTTGATTTCCATGGGCTCTTTAGCAGCGTTTGGTTGGTCGATTTATGCCAACTCAACCGGGGCCGGAGATGTCTACACCGAAGTTGCTGCAGGAGTTATATTTTTTGTAATACTTGGTCGATTTTTAGAAACACGGGCAAAAGCAAAAGCAAGCAGTGCGCTTTCTTCTTTGTTAGCACTTGGCAGCAAAGAGGTAACGATTGTTCGTGGTGGATTTCCACTTATTGTTTCGATCGATCAGTTACAAATTGGTGACGAGTTCGAAGTGCGCCCTGGTGATCGAATTGCTACAGATGGAATAGTTGTAAAGGGTGAATCAGCTGTAGATAACTCGATGCTAACTGGTGAGACTAAGCCGGTCGAAGTTCGCCCTGGATCTTCCGTAATTGGCGCTTCACTCAATCACAATGGGCGTTTAATTGTTCGGGCAACACGGATCGGAAGCGATACAGAGCTAGCTCGAATCACAGCGATGGTGATAAGTGCACAAGGCACTAAAGCGCCGATCCAGCGCCTAGCAGATCGCATCAGCGCAGTATTTGTACCGATTGCTACAGTAATTGCAATTGGAACATTTGCTGGATGGTATTTCACTGGTTCATCTCTTACTGAATCTATTTCCGTAGCAATTACAGTTTTAGTGATCGCCTGTCCTTGCGCTCTTGGCCTTGCAACACCAGTCGCACTACTTGTCGCATCAGGTCGCGGAGCCGCCCGCGGAATTGTCTTGCGTGAGCCTCGAGTGCTAGAAGTTGCCCGAAATGTAAATACGGTCGTATTTGATAAGACAGGAACTTTGACCGAAGGCGTAATGATGGTGCAAAACGCCACAATTTCTACAGCAGCGGGTGCGGTGCTTGGTCGTTCCTTTGCAGACATCGTCACTGAACAAAATATTGTGGCCTCCGCTGGTGCGATTGAATCTCAGAATAACCACCCTGTAGCTCTTTCAATTACTCGCTATGCGTTAGCAAATAGCGGACAAGCAACAAATAGCATCGCATCATCGGCACGTTCGACATTTGCTGTTACTGATTTTTCGGTAACGCCAGGTTCTGGCGCTGCTGGTCGTGTATCAATTGGTACTCAATCTCCGGTTGTATTAATTGGTTCACCGGCGGCGGTTGCACACAGTTCGACCGAATTTCATCCTGAGATTAAGAATGCCATAGAACAAGCGCAAGCCGATGGATTAACTGTGGCCGTCCTTGCTTGGGATGGTGTTGCGTTGGCCGTATTCGCAGTTGGAGATCAGTTAAAAGGTGACGCCGCCCAAACTGTTGCAGCACTTAGCCAAATGGGAATTACACCATGGCTTGTCACCGGAGATAGCAGTGAAGTTGCCGCATCTGTTGCAGCAACAGTTGGAATTGATGCAGCACATGTTGTTTCACATGCATTGCCTGAAACAAAACTTGAAATCGTTCAACGAATGAAAAGTGAAGGTCGTACCGTTTTAATGATCGGTGATGGAATTAATGACGCTGCAGCCTTAACAGCCGCGGATCTTTCAATGGCTATGGGAACCGGAACTGATACAGCAATCAATAGTGCTGACATCACATTAATGAATACGGGTCTAGGCAGCGTTATTGCAGCTTTGAAGCTTTCGAAGAAAACGCTCAAGATAATCCGCTTAAACATGGGCTGGGCTTTTGTTTACAACCTGATTGGATTACCAATTGCAGCAGCAGGATTGTTGACCCCGTTGTATGCAGCTGCTGCCATGGCAGCGAGCAGCGTTTTAGTTGTTACCAACTCTCTGCGCATTAAATAATTCACAAAGGTACTGGGTAAGGAAAGCAAAAAGGCCCTCAGAAGAGGACCTTTTTGTCGTAGTAGCGGGGGCAGGATTTGAACCTACGACCTCTGGGTTATGAGCCCAGCGAGCTACCGAGCTGCTCCACCCCGCGTCGGTTCCGTAATCTTATGTGCACCAATAGATAAAGACCAAATCCATGTGATTGTCCGCATGAACTTGGCCTTTATCTTCAAACTTTAATAACTACCTCACAGAATATGTGAAGTAAGTTATCGCATTACTTCTAGATTTCTAGATTTCTAGATTTCTAGATTTCTACTTTTTGTTTTGTGCGCTGATCGCAGCATCAAGAGCAGATTTCAATCGCTTTTGAGCTTTGTCATACTCGGCGAAATCACCACGAGCAAGTGCTGCTAAGCCATCGGCGTATGCCTTCTTAGCAGAAGCAAGTGCGTTTGCAACTGTTGAGTTTGACGTTGTTCCGGTGGTGCTACCAGTTGTAGTACTTCCGGATGTTGTTCCGGAGTTACCACCAAACACTTGATCAAGTGCGCCCTTTAATGTGTCGTCATATCCGATTTGATCTCCAAAGGACACCAGAACCTTCTGCAGCAATGGATATGCAGAAGCATTTGCAGTTGCTTTCACATACACAGGCTGTACATACAGTAGGCCGCCACCAACAGGCAGAGTCAACAAGTTACCTAGTACTACATCAGAGCCACCTCGACGCAGCAAAGATAAAGAGTTTGCTACTTCAGGTTTTGCTTCAAAGTTAGATGCAACCTGAGAAGGTCCTGCAATGTTTGTATTACGAGGAAGCTGAAGAACCGAGATCTTTCCATAATCTGGACCAGGATCTGAATTAACAACTGCAAAGGCTGACAAGTTTTCACGCCCACCACGAGGAACAAATGGCGTGGTCAATGAGAAGGTAGGAGCTTTAGCACCTGGTAATTGCAAGGTTAGGTAGTAAGGAGGCTGTGCCGATGCGTTGCCACCAAATGTTGATGGATCACGTGGTACGCGCCAGAAATCTTGACCACCGTAGAAAGCTGATGCTGTTTTAACATGGTAAGAACTCAAGATTTCGCGCTGAACTCTGAAGAGATCTTCTGGGTAGCGGATGTGGTCTAGAAGATCTTTTGAGATTTCACTCTTTGGAGTAATGGCCCCAGGGAAGGCTTTTGACCAGGTCTTCAGGACCGGATCCTTTTCATCCCACTCGTACAAAGTGACAGTTCCGTTGTAGGCATCAACAGTTGCCTTTACTGAGTTACGGATGTAGTTAACAGTTTTATCTCGCTGTGCAGCAATTGATGCAGAGTTAGTTGTAAGTGCATCAGCTGTGGCATTTGAGAGCGAGGTTTGGCGTGAATATGGGTAGCCAGCACTTGTTGTGTACCCATCAATAATCCACAAAATCTTGCCGTTTACTAGAGCAGGATATGGATCTCCGTCCAGTGTTAGCCAGGGTGCAACCTTAGCTACACGGTCACGAGGATTTCGCTCGAATAAGATCTTTGATTCTTTGTTAATGAGGTTAGACAAGAGAATTCTCTGTTCCTGATACTTCAGGGCAAAGACGACTTTATTGAGGAATGACCCAACTGGAACTCCACCTGTACCTGTGTAAGTGTAATTCTTTTGACCATTTGCAGATGCATCATCGGGATAATCAAACTCAACTGGCTCATCAGTTTTTACTCCACCAATAATTGAGTAATCAGGAACATTTTCGCCAAAGTACACACGTGGTTCAAACTTTCCTAGTGTTCCAGTTGGTGGAAGATTTCCAACGGTAAAGGCTGGCTTTCCATCGGCATCTCGTTCATTTCCATAAGCTGCAACAAAACCAAATCCGTGTGTGTATACAAGGTGGTCATTGATCCAGTTTCTAGAAGGGTTACCTTCAATATTTAATTCACGAACTGCAACAACTACATCGCGCTTAACCCCGTTAACTGTATAGCGATCCACATCCAGTGATTCAGGGAAGCTGTAGTACGGGCGAATTTGTTGTAGCTGTCTGAAGGTTGGTGACAATACATTTGGATCCATTAAGCGAATATTTGCAATGGTGGCGGCATCATTGGCTAACTGGCCGCTAGATGTAGATAGCGTTGCCTGATAATCATTAACTGTCACGCCCTCTAAACCGTAAGCAGCTCTGGTTGATTCGATATTTCGCTGAATAAATGGGGCTTCCTTTGAAGACTCACTTGGCTTTACTTGAAAGTTCTGGATTGCGGCCGGGTACAACCCAGCGATGAGGACTGAAGAAATTACCAATAGCGCGGTTCCTGCAGCTGGCAAGACCCATGACCTGCGAACGATGTTGGCAAAGAATAGGAGCGCACACACAAGTGCTATTCCGGCCAAGATTGCCTTGGCTGGCAGTACCGCGTTTACATCGGTGAAGGTAAGGCCCGTGATGATTTTGCTTTCTTTGAGCGCTAAGGAGTAACGGTCAAACCAATAAGCCACAGCTTTTAATAGAACAACTGCACCGAGTAAAACTGATAGTTGTACACGGGCTGCAACAGTTGTTCGATCTTGCTGAACTTGAAGGCGAATTCCACCGTATAAGTAATGGACAACTACCGAAGCGATGATTGCAAAAACAAGTGTTGAAATTCCCCAACCGATAAGTGTTTGCCAGAACGGAAGTCTGAAGGCAAAGAAAGAAATATCCATGTTGAACTGCGGATCTTTTACACCAAAATCAGTGGAGTTCTTAAACAGTAACCATGAGCTCCAAAGTGTTGATGCCGAAGTTCCTGCAAAATAAAACAGTGCGATAAATCCGCCGATGAATAAGCCACGACGAATTGGTTCAACTTGTGAACGATAACGCTCGAGGTTGTCAGCCTCTACTGTGATGGGCACATAGAGTGGGCGTCGCTTGTATGCGATCCACACATTTGCTAAAACAATTGAAGCTGTCAGTAAACCCGCAACAATAAATAAGAAAATCTTTGTACCTAGAATTGTTGACCAGGTGCTGGTGAAATCTACGGACTTAAACCACAACCAGTCTGCATAAAAACCACTCAGCGCAGTAAAGAGAACTCCGAGAACTACCAGGATTCCGATAGTTAGCGTAAGTGGGCTTTTGCGAGCTTTGAAGTTAAATGAAGGGCGTTCAAACTGAGGGTTATTGGTCATGGGGCAAAACTATCGCACCGGCATAACCGCTACCAATCCAACTTTTGACACACGATGACCATTAACACGATGACCATTAAATGGTGGTGCGGAACCGAGATTTTGAGTCTCAGGAAACCTCAAGATTTAAGTCGAGCGTGGTGGAATTAGGAATTAGAAAGTAGTAGAAGGTGCTAGCCGCGAGTTCAACCTATACCTGCAAATTATTTGCGGGTGCGCTCGAGGTAGGAGACAGCTTGGGCCAGAGTTGTTACCGAGATAACTTTGATTCCAGCAGGGGTGTTTGCGATTTCTTCAGCGTTATCGGATGGAGCAAAAAAGATTGTTGCCCCCGCCTTGTGCGCGGTCAAGATTTTTTCGTTGATTCCACCAATGGCCCCGACGATTCCACGACCATTAATTGTTCCTGTACCTGCGATGTGTCGTCCCTGCATCAAATCTTTTTCCGTTAACAACTCCACTAAACCAACAGCAAAGACTAGTCCGCCACTTGGCCCACCAGTTTTTCCTGACTTGAAAGTAATTTTTTTGGAATCTAAAGCATCGACTCGCTTTTGTGTAATGGGTGATAAAGCCCCGGTAACTGTTGTGTCATTATTTAATGGTGCCATGATTTCAGGATGTAATCGCAAATAATTTATCGCTGCAACGATTGCATTATCTTGGGAGGCAACCATGTCTTGTTTAGCTTGCTTGCTTTCCTCTTCAGCGCTAGTGCCTGGTGGATAGATTGCTGACTTTGGATATACAGCTCGTTCCGCGCTAATCCATGAGTAGATAACTTCTGGACCGAAGATCCACGTATCTGGATTTGTAACCCGGATAGACATTAAATCAATTCGCCCACTTGCCGGATAGTTATCTAATTCTTTAATCGTGATTACATTCTTAAAAATATTCTGCGCTTCACCAGGTAACACGATTGCAAATGGCAATGGGGCGATGGTGGCAAGTGCGAAGAAAAGCCCCAAAGTAAGGGTGGCTACTCTAGGAAGTTTTGAGAATCGCATTGTAAAAAGTCTTCGCTAAGCCATTAATCCGAAGCGCTACCTGAATCAGAGGCTGAATCAGTTCCAAGAAAATCAATTGAACCGGCACTGTCATCATGTGTTCCACTCTGTGCTGCATGTGAGCCCTTGGCAGAATCCTCACCAGTTGTAGGGGTAATGATGACTCCTGCATCACGGGCTTGGGAATCACGCAGTGAGTCCTGAAAACGTTTGAACTGACCAACTGAGCGCTGGGTCTCTTGCTGGAACTTTCCTTGGAACTTTGACACCCATGTGACATAGCCAAGCGCACCGATCAAGCCCACAGCAGGAACTACCCACCAGATTAAGGCTGAAAATGCGTTGGACATGTTCGTACTCTACTGCCTCGCCACGGGAATGAATCCATCTGCGAAATTGTTCCAAGACTGGGAGGATTCAACTATGACGCCATTTGGTTTCACACCAGGAGAAGCAGGGGACTCAAACGATCCCGTTGATTTTGCTGCCATGATGGAACAGATGCAAAAACAAATTCAAGAACAGTTTTCAAAACTTGGAATTAATGGATCCGGATTTACACAATCTACAGAGGCTCTTCCCAAGAATATTGTTCGAGACACTGCAAAGAAATTTACAACTGCCCAAGGTTCTTCTCCTGTCGGGGCAAATGAAGTTTCAGAAATTGAGCAAGCACTGTCTATCGCAGAGTTGTGGCTTGATGAGGCCACCTTTTTTCCACGATCTCCCCACAGCGGAAATGTTGCATTAGCTCGCACCGATTGGGTTGATACGACCTTGGCTGGGTGGCAAACATCTGTAGAGCCATTGGCACTCGGATTTTCAGCTGCAATCGGTGAGCTCCTAAATCAAGCAGCTCACGGAGAAGATGAGGCCTTTGAAGTTCCAGTGGGCGAACAACCTCAAATGCAGATTCCGGTGGGAATGATTTCTGCGCTTCTTAACTCTTTTATTGGTTCATTGATTGCAACCCAACTGGGCCAGGCCATTGGCGGGTTAGCCGGAAAGGTAACGGGTGCCCACGATGTGGGCTTGCCACTTATAGATTCTGCATACCCAGCGCTTGTTCCCCAGAACATCAAAGAATGGGCAACAGATTTAGATATTCCATTGGAAGAAGTCCGAATCTTTCATGCCTTACGCGAAAGCGCTGTTGCGCGTTTGTTTGCACACAATCCTTGGATCGTTTCATATATTCGAAGCTCAATTATTGAATACGGCAAGGGCATCAATATTGATATGGATGCGGTGCAAGAACAGGCCCAACGTGCAATGGAATCTGATTCTGGATTTGATCCAACAAAACCTGAAAGTTTTGCAATGGCACTGAACGAAGGCATTTTTACCCCGCAAGAATCTGCAGCGCAGCGGGCTGCTTTAACTAAGTTAGAAACTGTTTTGGCGTTGATTGATGGGTGGAGTGAAGAAGTTGTTGCTGTAGCTGCTGGAGATCGATTGCCAAATATCGCAGCGCTTCAAGAAACATTGCGTCGTCGCCGTGCAACTTCTGCACCAGCGCAGCAACTATTTTCATCGATGCTTGGATTACAAGTTTCACCGCGCCTTACCCGTGAGGCAACAATCTTTTGGAAACAGCTTCGAGAAATCAAAGATATAGAAGCGCGCGATCGCATTTGGAGTGGAATTCTTCCAACGGCAGATGATTTATTAGATCCTGAGAGTTTCACGAAATCCTTAGAGATACCTGATGATTTGTCGGGGCTCATCTAGTTCAACGATGTATTCGACCCATCTAACAACAAAGTGGTCGACCTATATGAAAACTAAGCGTTCGACCCATTGAAGCTGTGTGGAAATAGAAAAGCGAACTCCCCGGTCACTTGCTCTAAATCAGCCTTCCCCTTGCTGATGTAGAACTGTTATCCGAGGAGTTCGTAGTCGTAAAGTAAGTGTTTGACAGGTGTTTATCAACTCGGCACTGCGTTGACAAAGGTTAATTTCTTGATGTAATGCGATTTTTTGCGAACCTAGAATTGGTGACTGTGAAGCCTTTGCTAGTGTGCAGAAAGAAAGAATCGCGGCGATAGATAGGAAATCTCTCAATGTTTGGTTGAGGGATGACCTAATATTTCAGAGTGCAAGAATTATTTGGATCAGATCTGGAAAGTCAGTCATTGATTGAAACAACCCTTGATGAGGAAACTTTGCCTGGAATCTCAGAGGGCGAGATTGTTGTCATCAGATCCACTCGACGAAAGAAGAATATTTCGGCATATCGCCAAGGCGGTCGCATCGTGGTTTCGATTCCAGCACGCATGAGCAAGGCGGATGAGCGGGCAATGGTCCCTGAGATGGTGGCCAAGATCCGCGCCCAAGAGGCGGCGGCAACTATGAGTGAAGAAAGCCTGGTCAAGCGGGTTGATGAACTCTTGAGTGAGCTGACCCCTGAAATCACGGTGCGACCATCCTCGGTGAATTGGCGAGGGATGCGCGAGCGCTGGGGATCATGTACAGGAGTAGATCGTTCGATTCGGATCTCCGATCGCTTAAAGGGTGCCCCCGAGTATGTCCTGGACTATGTGCTTTTCCACGAGGCGATCCACCTCCAGTTTTTCGACCACGGCCCAGAGTTCAAGGGGCTTCTAGCTCGTTTTCCTGAGGAAGAGCTTGCTGAGGCGTATTTGAGTGGATATGAGGCGGCTGAAAACGCGCTCGCCGCCCCAGAAGCGCTAAAGAAACTGTTAAATAAAGGTACCTAGTTACGCCTAAATGAGCGTGTTCAGGGGTAGCCTCATACACGAACGCCTGCCCCACACGGGGAGCATCCCGAAGGGATCGCAAGCGTCGATAGGAGGAAAAGAATGACTGTAGAAACATACAAAGGTGACGCTTACTGCGTTAAGTGCAAAGAGAAGCGTGATTTCGAAGGAACTGTAAAGGTTTCTGAATCTGGTCGTCGCATGGCACAAGGCATCTGCCCAGTGTGTGGCACCAAGGTCAATCGCATCCTTGGCAAAGCTCAGTAATTAAATTTCGTTTCAAGCAGGCGAACTTTCCTTCACCTGCCAATGTCTAGCGTTATGAAAGACCCTTGCACCTAACGGTGTGAGGGTCTTTTGTTTGCCAAGTATCCTTCCAACATGGCCGCACGCGAGTATCAATTAGAGATAGATGCTGTTGATGCGACCCTTGTTTCAATTGAAAAGGTCTTAGATCTCCCAAAACTTCGCAATCAAGCCGATGAGCTAGAGGTAGAAGCGGGTGTTCCCAATCTTTGGGATGACCCAGAGGCAGCACAGAAGATCACAAGTCGCTTATCTCGAGTGCAATCGGTCATCGCCAAACTTTCAGGGCTTCGACAGCGTGTAGAAGAGTTACCTATCCTTTTTGAACTAGCCGCGGGCGAACCTGGCGGAATCGATGATGCTGAAAAAGAGTTAGATGCGGTCAAAAAAGCAGTCGGTGAATTAGAAGTTCAGACTTTACTAAACGGCGAGTACGACGATCGTGATGCGTTGATCACTATCCGTTCAGAAGCCGGTGGAGTTGAAGCTGCCGATTGGGCAGAGATGATTATGCGAATGTATTTGCGTTACTGCGAACGACATAGCTTTAAGGTTGATGTTCTTGAAACTTCATATGCAGAAGAAGCAGGAATTAAATCCACAACATTTAAAGTTTCTGCTCCATATGCCTATGGAACTTTATCTGTTGAACAAGGGACTCATCGCTTAGTACGTATTTCGCCATTTGATAGCCAGAGTCGTCGCCATACTTCTTTTGCAGGTGTTGAAGTTGTGCCAGTTGTTGAACAAAGTGATCACATTGAAATTGATGAAAAAGATATTCGGGTTGATGTTTATCGTTCATCAGGTCCTGGCGGGCAGGGAGTTAACACCACAGATTCAGCAGTTCGTTTAACCCATATTGCAACAGGAATTGTTGTCTCATGCCAAAATGAGCGTTCACAGATTCAAAACAAAGCAACAGCGATGGCTGTATTGCAGTCAAAACTTTTGGAGCGCCGCCGCCAAGAAGAGCAGGCCAAAATCAATGCGCTAAAGGGCGATAACTCTGGCTCCTGGGGTAATCAAATGCGCTCTTATGTTCTTGCACCGTATCAAATGGTTAAGGATCTGCGCACGGATTACGAAACTGGAAATACATCTGCTGTGTTAAATGGCGAAATCGATGAATTCATCGAAGCCGGAATTCGCTGGCGCCGCAGCTCATAATTGTGCCGGATCCGATATATCTCACAGATTCTTCAGGCTCAAACTCGCGTTAGATCCGAGGATTTCCCGTTGACTTCCATAAACTAGGCAAAGGTCGAAGGTGGTTCCCCGTACGCCACCCCGCAGATGCAATGGGAGATTTAATGATTCGCTTCGAAAATGTCACCAAGGTTTACGCCGGTCAAGAGCGTCCAGCCCTTGATTCTGTAAATCTTGAAATTGTGAAGGGCGAATTCGTTTTCCTTGTTGGACTTTCAGGATCAGGTAAATCTACATTCTTGCGTTTGGTGCTTCGTGAAGAGCGCCCGACATCTGGTGCTATCCATGTGGCCGGTAAAGATCTGGGCACATTAGCAACTCATAAGGTTCCAGAGCTTCGTCGCTCAGTTGGAACTGTATTTCAGGATTTCCGTTTGCTTCCAAATAAGACAATTACTGAAAATGTTGCATTTACTTTGCATGTACTCGGGTACTCACAAAAAGAAATTAACCGCGAAGTGCCAGAGGTTCTAGAGCTAGTTGGTCTAGAAGATAAAGGCGACCGCCTGCCATCTGAGATTTCAGGTGGAGAACAACAGCGCGTAGCTATTGCTCGTGCATATGTCAGCCGTCCTCCAATTCTTATTGCAGATGAGCCAACAGGAAACCTTGACCCTGCAACATCTGTTGGAATCATGAAGTTGCTTGATCGCATTAATCGCGAGGGCACCACAGTATTGATGGCAACACACGATTCTGGAATTGTGGATCAAATGCGCAAGCGCGTTATTGAACTTGATGCAGGTCATGTAATCCGCGACCAAGTTCGTGGTGTTTACGGATACACGGGCTAAGGGAAGTATTGGAAATGGTAAAGACTCAGCAACTTTGTTCAGGTTGGAATATTTTGGGTGGTAACGACGGGATGGGTAAATAAATGCGCGCAAGATTTCTCCTGAGTGAAGTTCGAATCGGACTTCGTCGTAACCTCACCATGACTTTTGCAGTAGTTGTCACAACAGCGATTTCCTTGTCTCTTCTTGGCATTGGTCTTCTTTCAAATGCACAGGTCGGTGCCATGAAGGATTATTGGTATGACAAGATCGAGGTCTCAGTTTATTTGTGTGGAAATCTTTCTGATTCTCCATCATGTGCAGCAGGTGTCATTTCGGCAGATCAACGTTTGAAAATTCAACAGGATCTGCAAGAGATGAGCGTTGTAGAAAGCGTTTTCTATGAATCACGATCAGAAGCATTCACTCGTTTTCAAGAGCGATTTAAGGATTCTGCGATTGCCCAGAATGTGACTGCGGATCAACTACCAGAATCATTCCGAGTTAAGTTAAAGGATCCAACACAGTTCCAGGTAATTGTGAGTGCATTTAGCGGACGCCCTGGTGTCGATGTAGTTCAGGATCAACGAACAATTCTTGAGAAGTTCTTCAAACTATTAAATGTTTTACGAAATGGTGCGTTAGCTGTTGGTCTTGCTTCGGTATTGACCGCAGCGTTATTGATTTCAAATACATTGCGTATTGCCGCCTTTAACCGCCGCCGCGAAACCGGTGTCATGAAGTTAGTAGGCGCATCATCATGGTCAATCCAGTTGCCATTTTTACTAGAGGGTGTCATCTCAGCAATTATCGGTTGGGGACTTGCGACAGGATTACTTGCTGGCCTAAAGAGTGTTATTGATTCAAAGGTCGCACCACTTCTTACCTTCACCAACTTCTTTGGTTGGGGCGAGGTGTGGGTTGCTTCTGCGTACTTGCTAGCTACAGGCTTGGTTGTTTCTATCCTGGCTTCAGTAATCACTCTCCGCCGCTACCTAAAGGTCTAATTCGCGCCTGGTTGGCAACTCTCATTGATAGGTAGTGAGAGAATTGGATCCTGCAATCCAATCTTTGGATGCAGGGCAATTTCTTTCGGAGCATGAGGGTGGTGATGCGGCATGGTTAAAGAGGTAGGCCGCAAGGTCATTGCCCAAAACAAGAAGGCACGTCACGATTATTCAATCGCTGATGTAATTGAGTGCGGGCTGGTACTTACTGGCACCGAAGTTAAATCACTTCGTGCCGGTCGCGCTTCGTTGATCGATGGTTTTGCCATGGTTAATGATGGAGAGCTTTGGTTGATGGGCGTTCACATCCCTGAATACACCGAAGGCACATGGACTAATCACACTCCACGCCGGGATCGCAAACTTCTTGTCAACAAGCAAGAGCTGAACAAACTGATCAGCAAGTTAAAAGATTCTGGAACAACACTTGTGCCGTTGCAGTTGTACTTTAAAGATGGACGAGCCAAGGTTGAGATCGCTGTTGCGAAAGGTAAGAAAGCCCATGACAAGCGTGAGGCTATGAAAGAACGCGAGGCAGATCGAGAAGTCGCTCGTGTGGTTTCGCGTACCCTGAGCGGAAAAGCATCTCGGGCTTCATCAAAGTACGAGGATTAGGTTAAGCCTTTTCGTTAAGTGATTCTCAGAAATCCAGGGCGTTTCTAAATCCGCAAACTCCAACAAAGTCACCGCTTTAGATAAAGATACGATTTCTTAGAACACTTATCTTCAAAAGCTCATCCCGAAGAGTGAATTTTGGAGACCAAACACGCTCAATTATGAAGAGTCCTTGAGATGACTTACACTTATCCCACCGCTGCTTCGATACCTCAATTTTTGAGGCACAGTCGCGACGGCGCACGAAATTGAAAACTAAATAGGGGATAAGAAATACGTTTCTTTTTCTCCAAGTTGTAAGTGTGAAAGCACTTTAAATCTTGGGGGTGAACGGTCTCGACTTTGGATGTTGAG
>Ga0209400_1000819_pt1 | contig 26906 bp, 35 predicted proteins | sample M_130807_EF_Meta_FD_187313 | JGI IMG/M metagenome (GOLD analysis project Ga0209400, IMG submission 187313) | Freshwater microbial communities from Lake Montjoie, Canada to study carbon cycling - M_130807_EF_MetaG (SPAdes) (version 2) | ecosystem: Environmental > Aquatic > Freshwater > Lake... | reverse complement strand
TGTTGAGGTTGGAAGAAGACATTCTAGATGGAAGAAGAGAAGATGCTTGTGTGTGTTGGAGGCCGGCTATTGGCTATCCCGTGATGTCAGACAATTCGTTTTCAGAAATCTGGAAAGTGTGGGACAATTGCGAAAGGGAAAAGTTGGGGTTTCCCCCGGGTTAGTGCGTGGCGGGCGGGCGGGGCGGGCGCAACAGCTCGGGGTTCTTGGGGGGAGATTAGCCTTACTCGCCATCGTTGCCCCTCGAATTGTCCTCCGCCTCATTTGTTTGTCGTTGTGATTTGTTGAACTTTTTGTGGGTTTTGGTTTTACTCGGAGTCCGAGTCGATGGCGAAGCGGTTGCGGACCACGCGGCGCTGGGCCGGCAGTTGGCGGTTGTGGAGGGCCACCTCGTTCCACACCTGCGTGTGTTCAACGAGGTCGCGGGCGGCCTTGGCGTCGCGGGCGGCCCAGATAGGCACCCACGCGGCCATGAGTGGACCCACGTCGCGAGCGGCGGCAATGGCGGCACGGCACTCCGCCTTCCACTGCGCTTCCGGCATGTTGACGCACCGGGCGAACTCGCGGCGAGCGGCAATCGCTGCGCGGCGATCCTCGCGTTCCATCATGTTCGCCCAGTTAGGCGACATAGCCCAGCGGGTCCATGCCTCGCCGGCCTCGCGGACGCGAGCGACGCTGCGAGCCGTGCGGCTCTGGACGACCCACGCCGCAACGAAGCGGGTGAGAATGCCGACCACGCGGTCAACAGCCACCATGTCAACGGTGGGCTTCTTGGGGGCGGGGATCCACTGCGGCACATTGATGGACCACCCGGCGGCGGGGTTGCGGACGAATCCGGCGCGGCGGCGGATGACGGAGTGCGGGACGAAGGAGAGCATCTTGGCTTGGTAGAAGAGAGAGAGTCAGAAGTATATGTGTATTCTGGCCCGGCTATTGGTCTTTCCGTGATGGCGGACAATTCGTTTTCAGAATTCTGGATTCATGGGTCCAAATGGAAAAGGGGATACGACCCCAGTTCGTTTTTTTGTAGTTAGCTCAAGCAAGTCAAGTGGCTCCCCCACTCACCAGTTATCCGTGGGCGTGGACAATTCGTTTTCAGAATTCGTGACCCTCCAACGGAGGCAGGTCGGCATACTCGTCCTCTGGATTGTGGATGATGTGTCCGACAGGTGGCCAGTACTCAATGCGAAGGACAAGGGATCCCTCGTGGACGGCAGACGGAACGGCACGCACGCAAATGTGGTTACCAATCGCCGCCGCAATCTGGGCGAGTGCGTCGGTCTTGTGGACGATGTGAAGCGAAGACATACGACGGCCGTCAATCACAATCTCATGGTCTGGCCGAATGACGGGACGGAACCGCACCCACATATCCTTACGGGTCCGTGAGTTGCGAATCGCCTCGAGAAGCTGATCCTTGATGTCATGCGGAATCTGAGAAACCCAGTACTCTACGAACATCTTTACGCAGGCAGTCTCGAAACGCTTGAAGTTGTCCGTTGCGTAGGCCGTATACAGCTCGTTGAGGTCGGAGGTAGAAAGTGCCATCTTGTTCGATAGTCTGTGTTCCTTGTTGCGATACAGAATCCGTTTTGCGGTGGGAACGTAGTGACGGTGGGAGGAGCGTAGTGACGGTGGGAGGAGCGTAGTGACGTGTAAAAAGTTTGTTGGTTTGGTTGTGTCTCTACTCCAGAGCCTCCAACCACGGGGCCTGCTCCTCAGCCGAGACAGCCAGCTCCGTTAGGTACGCACGCGCCCGTGCCACCTTCTCCTCCGTTGGAACCCCCATCTTCGCAATCTCTGCGATCTTGGTCTGGATTGCCTCCCCAACGGACACGCGGGGACGGAAGCTCTCGTCAAACCCGGCCATGACATTGACCAGGCGGGCAATGTGTCCTTCGCAACACATCCCAACCGACTCGCTTGCCTCCTCCCAGAGCCGTGCCTTGAGTTCCGCACGTTCCTTGTCCGGTTGCTGGTCAATCAGGGTCCAAAGCCCCTCCAGGCAGCGGGCATACAGGCGGTCGCCTGCCGTGCGACATGTGCCTCTGTTGTACCACTGCTCCACATCGTTCGCTACTCTGAGGACGCCACTCAGAGTTCCGCCGCGTGCGGCAAAGGAGCGAAGAACCCGCAGTCCCACTGACCGCCCGTCTGTTCGGACGGCCAGCAGCTTCTGTTCGCCCGCATTGGTGTGCTGAACCACCGCTGTGGTATGCACGTTCTGCGGGTCGCGGGCGATCCGTTCGAGCCCGGCTGGGCGGGGCGGACCCGCTGCACCGTAGTAGCCCCCGCCTCCTGGCGGAGGAACACCGAGCCGCTCGGCTTCCACGCGTGCAACTTCGGCAACACGGGCGGCTTCGTGCAAGGCTTCGCGTGCGCGGACAGCGCGGGCGGCAAAGGCGACACGGTCTGCCGCCTGTCTCTCCCGCACGAGGACATGCCTGTCGCACAGTCGCTCGTTCTGGGCATTGGCACGGCCGCACCAGTGCTGGTTGAATCTCCCGGCGGTGATATGCTCGCACTGCCCGGCCACGGCGGGCGGGAGGCGGGCTGCGATAGGGGCATGCGTCCCGCAGAAGACATGCTGTGGTCCGACGAAGGCTTCGCAGGGACGGTGGTCGGCTTGCTTGATGAATCCGCAGTTGTGGCCGGCCATTGTGAAGTATGAGGAGAAGTCTTGAGTGAGTCCCCTACTCTAGGTCTGGGTCTGAGTTTAAAAAATTCGTTTTCATCCACTGGCCTACACTCGCCCAAGAACAACTTGTGTGTGGGCGTGGAGCACTGCAAAGTCCGCAACCCTCAATCCAGCAAGACACCCTGCGAGTCGGTCAAAGATGGCCTCTCGCTGGTCAGTCGTTCGAGTGAAGATTTCAAGGATGTGGTATAGATGGCGCAACGTAATGTGCGTGGTATTCCATACCTCTGGGAGTTCGCGGTAGGATGCGTAGAAGTCTGACAATGCATACGGGACCATGTCGTAGGGCATGATGCTATTCAGGATGTGGTTGACATCGAATACAGAGATGAGAGAGTCCATCTTGCTGTGTGTTCTCCGGATACAGCCGAATCCGTTTTCTGCAGCCGACGCAAAACGGATGCGGATCCGCTAGCCCAACGGTCAGCATCCAAAATGAACTTCGACAATGCCATCGCTGACACCATGTACGCTCACCCCGATTACGTAGGAACCTGCCGCAAGGGCGAGAACACGCCCGAGAACGAGGAGCGTTGGCTCGTGACCTTTGAGGAGCGGAGTGTGAACGGAAAGGAGATGCTGCTTGAAGTGATTCTCCGTGACGGTGGTATTGTCATCTCCATCCTGGACTGGAAGCACATGACCAAGACAGAGGCGAGGAACATGACGAACACGTTCACCAGCTACCTCACACTGGTGTAACCTTCTCTGCAACAACCTTGACCAACACAACTTTTTCAACTACATAGTCCTTGCAGTCGTGGATTTCAGGAGTTCGGCACTTGACGCAGAATTCGCCGGGACACTGGCAGGTGAAGACAAGATGGGTGCGTTTCTTGCAGTGGTCACACTTCGGCATTTGAGACCAGTCTTATCATGCCGTTAGACTTTTCGTTTCCTAGAAGCAATGGGAAAGACCATACGCTACGTCGCTCATGTGGATCCGGGTGTTCGGTTTCCACAAGGGGAGTTTGCGAAGCTGATTCAGATTTACTTGGCTGACCCAGATGGATGGGAGGCACATGGATATCGGTTTGAACTCGTGTCCACCAACCCGGATGTTGAGATTCGACTTGTCTCGCCTGCGAATATTGTCAAGCTGTGCGGGCTACCGAACAACCTCTCGTGTGCCGAACTGGGTGGAACGCATCTCTATCTGAATGCGAATCGATGGCTTCACGGGTCTGCCAAGAGCGGACAGTCGCTTGAAGGATATCGTCAGTATATTGTTTCGCATGAAATGGGTCACATTCTGGGGTATGAACACGTCAAGTGTCCGAGCGGCGGACCTGCACCCATTATGCTCCAACAGACGCTGGGTATTGGGAAATGCACGCCGAACACCAAGATAACCCCGATTGATTTGAAGGCACGACGTTAGTTGGAGTACGCCAGGCCACCCATGCCACTCATGACGCGGAAGATGTTGTAGTTCACGGCATACATGCGGAACAGATACGGGTAGTTCTTGCTCGGGTACGAGCCAGCCACCAGGGCCCGTCCGTCCATACCGACAATCGAGTCAAACACCAGCGTGGTCGTGTCGATACGCGAGAAGTTACAGCTTCCAGACGGCTGGTGCTCCTCGGGGGCAAGAGCAAACGAGTACACGTTGATCGGGTTCACCGACTGCGAGTATCCAGTTGTCGTGCCCGAGACCGGGATCGCATCTGGGTTCGTCTGCTGGAGACCAGACTGGGCCACACCACCAGCAACGAGTGGGTCGTTGAGAGTCGAGGTCGGGTCGTAGATAGCGTAGATCGTGCCGACCGCACCACCCGACGGGGTCGTGAGCGAATTCGTGGAAAGAGTCGCAGCAGACTGAGACGAGAAAGTGACACCCGTGCCCGGAGGGATCAGGCTAAATCCACTCGCATTCGTAGCACTCACAACCCGGAGCGTAAGACCGGCAAGAGTCGCATACGTGGCTCCCCCGACGATACCGACTGTACCCAGGGTTAATCCGGCACTCGCAACCGCCGACGCAGTGAACCAGACAGATATAGTGCCCTGGGTCGAACCCGTCAGCGGCAGCTGCGTGTACGCGTGCGGCTCGAAGGCGCCACCAGAGTGGTGCTGGTACGGCTGGACCTTCCAGAAGTAGTCGCCATACCGCTCGTCGAAGCGGTCCTGGCCGTTGAGCTGGAGGCGGCAGCGGTTGGCAATGTCATCATATGCGAACGGCTGCGTGTTGGTGGTTCCCAGGGCCGCGAGCTGCGAGCAGTCGAGCTTGCGCGCATCCTGATAGACCCACACCAGCTCCTTCACCGGGTGGTTCAGCGTCAGGTCGAGGCGGACCGTCTGCGAAGTCACCGACTGCTGAAGACCATACTGAAGCTGGTCAATCAGGTACTCGTGCGACTGCTGGGCAAAGCGGCGACGCTCATCCGTGTCGAGGTAGATGTAGTCCACATACACTGCCGCATCCTTGAAGCGGGGCAGAGCTCCAGCCGCCGCAACGACGCCACCCGTGAAGGCAGAGCCATCCGTCGTGACCCTCTGGACGAGGTCCGTCGCCTGGCGGAAGATGAAGTTCAGGCGCACCTCGTGGTACTGGAGGGCGATGAGCGGCAGGGCCAGACCCGGATTGCGGCAGAACCAGAAGGAGAGCGGGATGTACAGAACCGTCGGCCGGCCGTTGCAGCCAGCCGGAGTCGAGTACGTTCCCTCCACCGCGGCACCCAGCATCTGGTCGAGGCGAACAGACTGGTCATACTGCGAAGTCAGCGACTCCCACAGATACATCCACTCGCCATAGTGACGGTCCATGATCTGGCCACCGATCTCAATCTCCACCTGCTGGATGAGCAGGTAGCCCAGACGGCGACGACCACCGGCCGTCCACAGCACGTCCTGTCCGGCACCCGTGGCAGCGGCGCGCGTGTCAGGCAGTGTCACCTCCAAATACGTGCGGAACATCAGGTCAGCATTACGGTTGATGACCACAACCGATCGCTGGCCATACGCCGGCGAACCCGTGAAGTTGACACGCATGGCCTCCATGGCGAAATTGGTATGACGCTTGTACAGCACCTTCCAGAAGGTGATGTGGGGATTTCCGGTGATGTACGCATCCTGAGCACCATATGCGACGAGCTGAAGAAGACCGCCGCCCATTGTGTTTATCTTTTGCGAGGATATATTCTTGTCGCTTCTGAACAATGGAGGGGGGCGAATACAAAACACAGGGAGCAGACACCTGCGTGTACATCCCCCATGTGGCCTGTGCTAGGAAGGGAAAAACCATACGGGCCTCAGATCGTGGAACAGAATTCGTGTCCCGTATTACTCGCGATGAATACGAAGTCAAGGTCCAGAAGGCCGTAGTCAAGGCACTGGATGCCATCGCAGTAAAGGGTGATGGTATTTCCCAGTTCTTTAACCTCGCCGACAGCTCATGTGCCCCCAAGTTCAGTCTGGAAGACAAGAAGGAGAGATGCACGGTTCCCGAGCTACAAGGTAATCAAGGACTCATCAACTTGGTGACTCCCAAGCAGGGCGACACGCTCTATCGCAGCATATACTCCAAGTCCAAACCCGATGCACTTATCAAGTCATCCTTGAAGGGACTGATGCTCGCGATGGTGCAGATGAACGCCGAGAAGGTGACCCACAGTGATTCACACTTCAACAATCTCGGATGGATAGGCGACCAGCTTGTCATATTTGACTGGGGTCGCGGAACGGTGGGTCATGAATCATTCAAGGCATGGGCGAGGCGCTATCTCTCGTGGAACAAGGCAACGCAGGACGACTGGAAGAAGCTCAGTCAGCACACGATACAGTTCGCACTTCTCGATGTATATCCCGTGAAACTGACCCAGATGTCGAGCAAGGGACTCTTTTCAACGATATTGTCCGTGTGGGATACGCTCGGGTTGCTGGGACCGGCACGTGCGGCGGGTATTGTCTCCGAAGAAAAGGCCAAAGCATTCACAGATGCGATCTTCGAGTCGATCCGCAAGAAACCAAATGAGCTTCTGACCGAGAAGCTTAAGGTCATGATTCCGGAGCTGTTTGGAGACCCACCGGCCATTCACCCGATCGTAGCGGAAAAGCCTATGCCTCCCGCCGAGGCAAAGGCCGTGAGCCGCATCATCCCCGCAGTGGTGAATAATCCGGAATCATCGGTTGTGGAGGTCAAGGCGGCACCGGCTCCGGCAGCCGACCCAGACAAGAAGAAGCTCGAAGACATGAAGGACGCGTGCCGGAAGCTTCTTGCACCCGGAGGAGGCAGGCGTCGCACGTTCAGGAGGAAACGCCACCAGAAAGGCGGCGACTACCTAGATGGTGGAGCGGATACGTTGGTCTGGGAACAGACGCCCGAGAAGGATAGGCCATGGATGGGTCTCCCGATTGCGTATCGCGAAGGAGAGGTCTCGATTCCTCCGGGATTCGGCACAGAACTGACGAACGATGGCAACCCTGTCGTCCGCATGATTCTCCTGCGAGCGGGTGAAATGGAAGTGCATCGTGCACTCAAGATGTGGGCGAAGAATAACGAGTCCGTCAAGAAGCACTTGAATACATTTGTGGGCGGTAAGAAAGGGATCTACTTGACGCATCCGAAGGTGGTCGTCAACGATGATGATCTCATTGCCGCCGCCACCGACCCGGATATCAAGGCAGCACTCGAACATGACTATTTTCCCGACGAGGGCGAGAAGACTCGTGTTGAAGGCCTTGTCAATACAGGCAGGTGGTACGGTCTTATCACGAAACGTCAGGATACAGATATCAAGAAATTGCAACCTAAACCCGCAATCACTGCACTCATAACCCTAATGCAGCCGCTTCTTAACACCGATGGGTTCTGGATACACTACGACCTCCACGACGGAAACATGGCTCTGATGCCGGACGAAACCCCCGTCATTCACGACTACGGCCGCATAAAATTTCGAGACTATGATCTCATAAAGCTAAACGCAACCACACCAACCTTTCCGTCGCCGGGAAACCAGAATATACTCCGAAACGTTCTGCACGAAGTGGCCGATGACCCCCCGCTCTATAAACTATACCGACAGTTTTTCCATGCCGCAGACCTAATGCATAGTCTGACCGAAAGAGATTCGTGGGACGAGGAGCTCGACAAAGAGAAGCTCAACAACCGTCTGCTCGAAGCATCGAACGTGGTGATAGCGAACCGAGTTGGGTTGGAAAGGAAGAGATTAGCAGACATGGTATATATGGCACGCACTCTGGCGGCACATGGACTACTCTACGAAAAGAGTCCACCTAAAGTTGACGAAGAAGTCGAGAGTCCAGGTACAGATGTCAAGAAGACCAGAACGATAGAACAACCAGTGAAGTGGGAACCGTTTAACAATGATATAACAGACCTTCTGAAGAAGAGTACAGACGACGAAATAAGGACACATCTAAACAAATTTTTCAAAGACCCAGTATACGAGACGCGATACCATCACATCGCACGAATATGGGACTTACTGGCCGTGTTAAGGGTAATTCAGATTCACGCAGAGAGGCCTCACGAAGGGAAGCCTCCCAGTGACAATTTTAAGAACGTGGCTCTCTACTCACGGGGAGCTGCAAAAAAACTCATACAGTTGGCGTTAGCAGATCCTCCGGACGCAACACAAGCCAGAGTCAAAAAGATAGTTGACAATTTCAGTCTAATAGCTACATCATTTATGGACAAGGAACCCCCCGCAACAGATTCGGCCAAGAAACCGGGTGAAGGGGCGTCGTCCAGCGGCACAAGCGGCGGCGGCGAGGTAGACAAAGCCATTGCTGCAGAGATGCGAGAGGCGGCGGCGGGTGGCAGCGTGGCTGTGCCGAAGAAACCGGAGCCGGGTAAAGGAGAAGTTAACGGTGAGCCTACAAGTCTACCCAAACCCGACCGGACGAAATTTACGGAAGAAGGATTGAAAATAGAGGAGGCCGACGAAGAGCCTGCAACACTCTTGGCGAACGCCGTGAAGGCAGCGTACAATGAGAAATATAAGGACGATCCACCAAAATACAAACTTCCGGAAAAGGAGGACGAGGAAGCGAAGACAGACGAGGACGCGGAGGACGCGGAGGACGCGGAGGAAAAGGCACCGGACACGGCCGCGCCTCCTCCACCTGTGGCAGCACCGCCACCGCCGCCACCCACAGGCGGCAAGTTCACGCGACGCCGCCGACGCTTACCCCGACTTTACTGAGTGCCTCCTTACACGCCAACTGCTCCGCCTTCTTTCGCGTGGATCCAATGCCGAGTCCATACACCTTTCCAGCGACCATAACCGCCACCACAATCTCATTCTTCTTCGGGTCGTTGGATCGCATCTCATACTCTGGCGTGCACTTGAACTCCCGCTGACAGTGCTTCTGAAAGATATCCTTGAAATTGGTGGTTGCCGAGACAATCTCATCAATGTCAAGGTACGTCTCCATGACGGCAACCACGAAGGGATAGACGACATTGAAGCGATTGCCGCAGTCCGTCCACAAGGCTCCCAGAAACGCCTCGAAGATGTCGCCGAGCTTCTTGGTGTTCGAACGCCCAGCAATGGCTACCGAGTCCTCATTGTGGCGAGAAATGACGTAGAACTTGTTCAACCCCAACTCCTTCGACAGCCCCCCGATTCGGTCATTGTTGACGAGCTCCTTACGGGCGTCCGTCAAGAATCCCTGCTTCTTCTCGGGGAACTTCTTGCGTAGATACGTCGCGATACAGGCGCCGAGAACTGCATCACCTTCAAATTCCAGGCATTCATAGCTCTCATCTTGGAGGGGCATAACGCCGGAGGGACAGGGAGCGAGAACGGCCGGCTCTCCATCAGGCGTAGTGTAGTCTGTGCGTCGAACATAGGTTGTATGGACCATTGCGGTCTGAAAGACCTTGCGATTCCCAACGCGGTAGTGAGGGAGTCCATGACGACGGAGAATGCGGTGAATGTCATCCTCAGTGAAGGGTCGATTGGAGACATTGTAAGGAGAGTACATATGCTTCCTTCGCCTCCTTCGCGGTAAATTCGTTTTTGTCAGCTGAATACAATGGCTACCACTCGTCGGCGCGGAGGATTCCTCGGCATCAAGAAGGCGGTCAAGGCGGTCTTCCAAACCAAGAAGCAGAACAAGCGGATGTACAAGCTGTCTCGTCTGCGTAAGCTGAAGCGGACAAAGCAGGCGGCAGAGCAGAGTCGCCAGAAGCACCTCCAGCGGATTGCGGAGCAGCGCGCCAATATCGAAAACGCCGCTTACTAATAATGGGCCACTGTCAATCATCCTTCGCTTATAACGTTGTGCGTTCCCCTGAAACCGCACCACCCCTCGAAACCTGTATCGTCGATGTCGCAGCCTGTCGCTACGAGATCCCGAAGCACAAGGATATGGCGGTTTGTTTCGTCTTCTTCAATCCCGCACGGTCAAAGAAGATGCTGATGAACTATTTGTATACCATCGAAAAGCTGAAGCTGGCGTACATTCCGTATTATACGATGGAACTGGTCTTTGATGACCACGAACCCGAAATCAAGGACGCCATCCATGTGCGAAGCAAGAGCGTGCTGTTCCACAAGGAGACGCTATGTTCTCTTTTGGAGACCCGCGTTCCGCGTTCGTTCACCAAGCTGCTGTTCCTGGACGCCGACGTCATTTTCGGCCACCCCGGATGGTATACCGAAGTCTCGCGGTTACTGAGCACGTACCAAGTGGTTCAACCTTTCTCATCGTGTGTCTGGCTTGACAGCACATACACGAAGCTGGTCCAGACACGGCTGTCGGTGGCGTACATGAGCCGCACCAACCCATACAATCACAATTATCATCCAGGATTCGCATGGGCGTTTCAGCGAAAATGGTTCAGAGAGATTGGCTTCTACAAGGAGGGCATCACGGGAAGTGGCGACACCATGTCGACGGCTGCGTGGATGGGAATCAAGTTTCCGCGTGGATACGTGCATCAAGCACTGGTTCCGTCCTACGAAGAGTACTCGCGATTGGCACACCCCAACCTTGCATGTGCAACGGGAACGGTCTATCATCTGTGGCACGGGTCGGCCAAGAACCGCAAGTACGTGGACCGACACCGCATTCTCGACGGTGTCCGTGACGTGCGTTCAATTCTGGACACCAACAAGGATGGAGTGCTTGAATTAACCGATCGCAGCGTCGACACGAAGATGCGTGAATATTTCGCTTCACGGGAGGATGACGGAATTTCTTGAGAAGGACTAAATGCAGTACTCTCACATGTCTCTCACGGAACGGAGGAAGGCGATTGCTAAGGCGGTGAAGGCGGCGAAGAACGAGGCGGCGACGGTCATCCAGCGTGCCGTCCGCAAGCACCAGACCCGCAAGGCAAAGAAGGGTGGTCGCCACCGTCGCACCCACCGTAAGGTTTAAACATTTTCTCCGTCCAACACATATCGATTGATGCGAAAACAGTTATCCGCACTGGCACTTCAAGTGGTTGAGCGACAGAGGCAGTTATCCGTTGCGGTGACGCGAGTCCAGTATGGATTCATGCCCCGCGAAAATACCCTTGAAGCGTCCAAACACCTCCGCGAGATCAACGCCATGCTACGTGAGATCGAGGAATCTCTACAACCCGCTTTCGACCAAGCAAAACAAAAAGCATAATGGGTGATGTATTCGTCGCTGCTGTAGCCGCCATTGGCGTTTTGACCTCTTTGTGTTGCTGCATATGTCTGACAGGCGCAGTCAGTCACGCCGGTCAGTTTGAAGTTGTGTACATCCGGGCTCCGCCTCCACGCGCAGTCGCTCACTCCGCAGGATCCGATGAGCCCGAAGACCCGGTGGACTTCAACTCGAAGCCAAAGTCGTCGGCCACCAACTTCGGTTCGTGACGACGCACAATCTCACGCATAACCTCCGAACCACGATCTCCCAGAATGTCCTTGAGATACAACTCCAGGTCCTTCTTGGACAGACTCCATCCCTTCTTCCACTTGTTCGGACGCTTGACATTGAAGGTCATCTCCGATTCCCGCAGAAGAATCTGGTCGGGAAGCTCCGTGTGGGCATACAACGCGGCCAGGTCCAGCTCGACTGTGCGGCGATTGTCGCGAAGCTCAGAGACCTGCGAGTTCAGCTGAGAGATATCCCTGTTCACCCGGATGTACTTTGACAGAATTGCCTTGAGTGTGTCCATTTTGCTTTACAGAACTGTCAACAAGGAAAGTATCCGTTTTAAGCAAGCGAGTCCATGTTCCTTTTCGATGAGAAGGAAATCGAACGGCTAAGGACTGTATATAACAAGGAACACCCGAAGGAGCGAGAGATCCAACGGGGGCCTGCAACCGCAGTATGGGCTCAGTTGAAGCAGCGTCTTCATGCAAAGTGCAACACGGGTGACCCTGTCTGCATTGTGTCGTCCATGATGAAGCGGCCTCGTGCACCTAGTTCGTGGGCAGAGAACCAGTCAGAGTGGTTGTCCTCGGATGACATTGACAAGCTTGAACATGAATACGAGAAGGTGTTTGAAGATTATCATTTTGTGGGCTGTGTGCCGATTGATTTTGATTTGAAATCAGAGACGTCGAGGTGCATCGTATCGACGCTCTGCTCGATGAAACTGGCCACACTCTATGCGAAGGGGTGCCGACGAGTGGGCATTGTGTTTAACACGGACGTCCATGACGGACCGGGACAACACTGGATTGCTGCATTCCTGGACATTCGCCCAGAGCTGACGTATCCTCGCATGACGTACTTTGATTCGTATGCACACAAGCCCGAGAAGGAGATTCAGCGATTGATGTTTCGCTGGAAAGACCAGTGGGACGCACGGGGTGGACCTGCAATGCGGCTCACGTACAATACGACCCGGCATCAGTTCAAGGAATCCGAATGCGGCATGTACTGTCTTCACTTTCATTATGCGTGTTTGATGGGTCTGCCAATGAAGACGCGTATGCCAGACGAGAAGGTGAATGCAGAGAGGTTCGGACCGCTATTCAAGCCCAAAAAAAAAGAAGACTAAATCAATGGAAACACTCCTTGCGGTTGGTGCCCTCGTTGCCGCGGGCTATGTGATGGCCGGTGCGGAGACGGAACCCCGTCAGTATCGCGATCGCACGCTGGCAGAGTATCTAGTTCCAGGCAGCACATTCGAGGACCTCTCGGGTGCACTTGCCAAAGGATACCGCCTGATCGAGCTTCACGTGTACTCCGACGCCCAGGACGAGCCGGTGGTCGCCCTTCAACCCAAGTACGACCAGGTCGCGCATCGTTCGTTCGATTCGTGCTGCGAGGTTCTCGTGAACGAGGCATTCCCCTCGGACGACCCGCTGATTCTGAGCATCGTGGCCCACACGGACAAGAGTTTCACACTGAATCGCGTTGCGTATCATCTCAACACAACCGTCCGGAAGCATTATGTCACTGGAAATGTGCAGGAGATGCAGCTGGATTCGCTTGCGAATAAACTCATTCTCGTCTCGGGCAACGAGGTGCGTGGCACAGACCTCGAGCCTCTCATCAACCTCTCATGGAACGAGAGCCACCTGCGTCGGTTGACATACCAGCAAGCCGCATACCCTCGCGAGCCGGAGGAGCTGCAGTCGTTTACAAAGTCGAACATTGTTCTTGTCGCACCTGACCAGGCCTTCTCCAAGTTCAAGGTCATGGACGACGTTCACGCATACGGGTGTCAGTGGAATTTATGTCCTGGGAGTGGTGTAGGTTTTATTCCTCGCGGTTAAACAAAAATGGCGAACCCTTGGCTCACTCACGTGAAGAAGACAATGTCGGAGATGAAGCACCGCGGCACGTACAAGAAGGGAGACGGCCTGAAGAAGGTGATCCTGGCCGCGAAGAAGACATACAAGAGCCACGGATCGGTGGGCAAGAAGCACCGCACTCGCCGTCACCGCAAGAGCCGTATGTCCATGTTTTAAGCAAGCATTGACCACATGACCAACACCATAAGAACTGAAACACCAACCAAGTACACTCGCATACACAGTGTAGCCTCTTCGGCTGTCTGTTTACGTAAGTAGACCTCCAACAGCGATCCGTCGAGTTCGTCGATGATCACGGGTTTTCGTGAAGCCCCCTCCATCCATTCGGCGGCACGTCTTTCCATGGTAGGTTGGTTTAGTGCATCCGCTCTTGTAGTATGCGACATGATGTGCATATCCCTTGAATGTGCGAATAGATGAGTTCGTTTTCACTGCGAGGCGACGAAGCAGCCCGTAGATCCATCGCATGTACTCGGCCCTGGATTCGAGTGTCAATGGATGCGAATCCATGTACTTCACATAGACCTTCCGAAGCTCAGGGAACGGATAGGTCTTTCGCAGAGACCGGAGAAATCCCTGCTGAGTATTTATATTATCATACTCAGGCTTGTCGGGGTAATTGTATGCAATCGAAAAGAGGAAGTCGCGGCCCGGAACTGCATGTGGCTTCTTTTTCAGAAGGTCCGCATACTTCTTGTGAACCTCCTCGTACGTCGGATCTGGGTCGGGCAGAATCACTGCAGGATCCGTCTTGGCCTGGATGGTCAACTTGTGGTTCACCTTGTTGTGAATCTCAAACAGCCACCGACCCGCGTCTCCGGTGAGCGGGTGTTCCGACACGAACTTCGCAGTGCTTTCACGGCAAAACTTACACGGCAGCACGCGACTCATGAATGCGAGTGCTGGTCCAGGACTGGGCGATCCTTCGGCGATTAGATGAAAGAGCTGCCATGCACTCCCGCCCCAGTATCTAGTATCCATATTGTATTCAACGCACATCTTTCTCGGTCAGCCACACGGCAATCTGCAGAGTCATTGCCGCATCCGACACGGGGTTGTGGGCCTTCCCAACCGGAAACGCAGATTTCAGCCCTGAATCCAGTTCCTTGGCAATGCATGCGTACGTCCCCTCCAACTTTGCGGTCTTGCACCGCTTGGTGAACTCGGGATTGTGCGTCGCAATGTCAACCACGCGAAGAGGCGAACTGTAGGCGATCTTGTGTCGAGCACACGCGGTCTTCAATGCCTTCAAATCCATGTCTCCCTTCACAACCACCACGGATTCCGAGACCGTCTTCATAAATCGAGTCAACCACGACGACGGCTTCAAGTGCGGCTTCACTAACTTGTCGGCAAAGTATGCGGTTACACTGTCGCTTTGACCCAGAAACTCGGGTGCTGTCCGCTCCGTCTCTTCAAGAATGTCTAGCACCACGGACGTCGGAGGCGTCACAGTTGAGAACTTGGACGAGACGCGGTTCAATTGACCCGGTGGTGGCGGAAGAACTGCGAAAAAGGGGGCTGAACGAGTCCATGCGTCACCTGTCTTCTTCAAGTGGTATCCACCAATCTCACGAGGCAAAAACTGCTCGCCGAGGTGCCAAAACTCGCAATCGAACGCAAGAATGGACGTTGCTTTTCCGGCGAGTTTGTCCAGACCAGGATTGCGTATCCTCATTATGTCGTCGTCTGAAAAACATTCTGGACAACTCAATAAATGCTCGACACGAAGGACATCATCATTCTGACAGCGTCGTTTTACCTCGGAAGTGTGGTGGCCGCCTTCTTCAAGTCGCTGAATGACGGCATTCTTGTGCCGCTGCTCGCCCCGGCCGCGGCGGCGGGCAAGGGTGTGTCGGCCTTCTCCATCAAGGTCGGCTCGGCGGACCTCAAGATCGGTCAGGTCATCGCCGAGCTGGTGAACCTCATCGTGTCGTTCGCGCTTGTCGTCTTCACCATCGGCCTGCTCCGTTCGTATGTGCTGACTCGCATCGGTGCGAGGCGCAAGGGCGGCGGCGAGGAGTAAAAAACTAAGCTATTAATAATGTCTTGGCTGCCCCAATCCGTAACAGACGCGTGGACAACGGCGACAGGAACCGCGGCTGATTATTGGTCGAATCGTCCGTCGTGGTTAGGTGGTCCGGCACCCGCTCCCACGACCACGACCACCGTCGGAGCTCGTCGCAAGACATACCGCAAGAAGGCCAAGAAGTCTAAGCGTCGCCGCACCGGAAGGATGTCCATCGGCCACCGGGCGTCTTCTTATATATAGACTCAATCCGCTTCCTCAGGTCCTGAGGAGATCCCTTGTGTAGCTCATTCGCCCGCTTCCACTCACTGAATACCGAAGAAATCTGTGCCCACGACGTCGGCTCACGCTCCTGCTCGCCCTCCGCCAACGGTGGGTGTGCGTGGATCTTCTCACGGATGAACTTGGCGATCACGTCACTGTCCTCCTTGTACTCAGCAATGTACTCCATGACCTTCTCCGGTGCGGCCAGCTTGCGGAGACCATTGCCCTCCGTAAAGAGATGAACCAGATAGCTGAGAAACGCCGTTGCCCATGCCTCGCTCAGACAGTTCTGCTTCATGCTCTCGTTCATCAGCTTCTCATGGGGAAGCTTCGGTTCGAAGACGAACTTGTTCGGGAATCCAACAACGACCAACCTGCGCCACGTGCCACCGTCCGTCGTATTGATCTTCGGCTTCTCGTTACACGCAAGATTGAAACGAGCCTGGAGCTCGAAGTCAATCATCTGCTTAGAACCCGCATACAGATCGCGGGCCGTGATCTTCTCGGACGAGGCCAGCTCCTTCATCAGACCCGTGTTTAGCGGAACCTGCTCGTCGGGCTCCTGCATCGTCACGAAGCGGCGACCCTTCATACGCACCAACTCCGGTGCAGCTGCCGCAGACTTATTACGACCTTGTGTCAGTAGTGAGATGGGTGCGGTGCATGCATAATCTCCCATCGTGGTTGACATCAGAATCATCAGCATGGACTTGCCATTTGACCCTTCGCCTGTGAGGATATGGAACTTTTGTGCATCGTTCTCGCCCGACAGTGCATTCGCAAGATACGCGAGGAAGTACGTCCTCACCTCTGGATCGGGAAGCACGTCGTGGAGGAATTTGTTCAGCTCAGACCAACAATCGTGCTCATAATACTTCCTGTTCGAATCATAGTCCAGATTCGTGCAGAAGGAGATGTAATCCTCGGGCTTGCCGTCGCGGAATGTAGGCGGTGTCGTGGTCATGTCAAACACGCCATTCCGGAAGGCAATCAGCCGCTTGTTCTCGTCGACCTTGTTCGCAAACTCCTCGTCGAGGAATAACTCGCGACACTCGTCCATAACGCTCTTCTTGAACCCCGTCTTCTTCAGAGCCTTAATGATATCCGTGAATGACTTCTTCTTCTTCTCGGCCTGACACATGTCGCACGAGTTCGGGTCGTGTTTACCCGGTGGACACTCCGGGATAACGTTCATCAGCCGCTCCTGCTCGGCAACATAACTCCTGTACTCCTTGGTGACATCGCTCGACAGACGGAGCTGAAGCGCAATACCCTTGTCCGTCTCGCGCCAAACGTGTCCGAGAAACCGGTACCAGACATTCGCACCATACTTAGCACACTTGAACTCGTCACGGTACTTTGCATAGACCACCTGCGCAACGTCGTGCTCTGTCTGGCTGAGAACCGACTCCTTGATCAAGTAATCGATATTGCTCTTTTCAATCTCGACATAGCGTGCATAGTTGTCCGTGCGAGACCAGAACCGAAGGCTACCTACACCGAGCTTCGCACCGTCGTTGCGGAACCCGAGAGACATCCACTTCGCCTCCGTCTCCTTCCAGTCATACTTCTCCTGTGCCTTCTGGCTGAACGTGTGCCACACCTCATTCAGATCGGGGTGGATGTTCTTCAAGCAGATGGCTACGTTAACCCACTCAGCATAGTCCGTGTACCTGGTCTCCGCCAGGTTGTCGATGTGATGTCCATAGTAGGTCTTCTGTGCCTCCGTTAGCGGCTGCTGATAGATAGCCCGAGTCGGCGACGAGTCGCGCGATCCAGGATCACCGGGGCGCTGTGCCGGGCGGCCACGCTGGGGTAGAGACGCCCCTCCACCCGAGATCCGAGTGTCCTCCTCGGGAAGGGTGAACTTGGCTCCAAGCGGAGTTGTCGTGGTCTCCTCAGTAGGCAGAGCACGCACAGAGAACTTGCGCACAAGTGCGGGACTGATACCGTGCTCGCGCTCATCGTCGACAGCTACCTTTCCGTCTGCAGGGTCCCACTCGGCAACATACGCCAACTTGTACGGCAGAGGCCGACCACCATCCTTGTCGGGCTTCTTCGAACCAAGCAAGGGCCAGAACGTGCTATGCCCGAGCACTGCCTTATCGTAGGCCTCCTCCCACCCTTTCGTCAATGGAAGTCCGGGAAAGAACGTCTCCATCTGTTTCAGCATTGCATCGCGCACCTTCAACTCGATACACTTGTTCGTACGGATACTAGGTACGACCAGATGGACACCAGACTTTGTATGGTTCTTCCCGAGGTAGTACGTCGGGTCAACCTTCTGCATGACGTACACATCGGTGATCTCGGTCACAGACATGTACTTCGCCACTTCAGCCATGTATCCCTGAATGAAGTCGGTCGTATTCTTCTGTGTATGGAGGTGCTCTGGGTGCTTTCCCTCGTAGACAAAGTCGAGATCGACACGCAGAGGTCCAACACGCGTCATCTTCTCAAGCATCGTGATATCGCCATATCCAGCATCGACGTACTGGCAATAGACGTTGTAGAACTCGGGTAGATCTGCGTCAGGAATCTTGTAGAGAGAACGGTCGAAACCATGCTGATGCGTCTCCTGACCGCTTCCGCTCTCAACCTTGTGAGACGCTAGAAACGTCAGAAGCTTCGAATTCTGGAGCGACATCGTTGATTACTCTCCCGACGAATTCTGGCGGGCTAATTCCTTTTGAACGCAGGGAAATGGATTCCGACGTTCAAAACGAAACAAGATTTCGTGACCAAGAGGTAAGCAAAATGAAGTTCTGTGCCAAGTGTTCGAATTTCCTGTGCGACATTGTTGAGCATGACGGTAAGGCCTATCGAAAGTGCCGGGCCTGTCCGTATGAGGAGGAGGCAGGATCCATCGTATACGAACACGACCTTCAGCAGGATACGTCGGTTCAGTACTCAATCAACCCTTATCTGAAGCATGACCCTACGCTTCCTCGTTTCAAGACGATGACCTGTCTCAATCCCACCTGCACGACGCGAGGCAAGGAGTCAGACATTGTAGGTGTCAAGCTGGATCCGGTCAATGTGGTTTGGATGTACCAGTGTGCGGTATGTGATGCAATGTGGAAGCAGAACGCACGAGCGTAGCTAGTCCCTCTTCTCGTCCTTGGGAAGAGACATCAGTCCATACACGGCGACCAGAAACACAAAGGTATGGAGTGCAAACCCTACCGCGGTCGGGCATCCGCTCGGCGACGAGACTGCCGAACCAAACAGCCGACTGCCGATGACAAAGGAGGTTGGGCTTGCCAACACAAAGAACAGCATCGTCGTGTACAGCGAGTACTTGAATTTCAGACCTTCGGACAGTGACATTTTTATTTAGCGAACAAAAAGTTACCGTGCCGACCCAGGGAACTGCGTCAGGTTGGTCTGCGGCACACTAAGTCCCGTTGTGCCAGACGAGCGGGCTTGAGGGCGGCTGACCACGCCACCCAACACACCACCGCCACTCAGTGTCGCAACCTGCGAAAGAGCTTTTGGGTTCGACCGGTTCATGACAACCTGACGGGGAATATCGCGAGTCGGAACCGGTTGTCCACGTGTCAGATACGCCATGTCCGAGAACTGAAGAAGAGCATTGTTCGCAACCTCTCCGCCCTGGTTGTATGGAGTCGTGCGAGTCAGTGTCGGCTTCAGCTGGGCCTGAGCTTGGAGCTTCACGAAACTAGTGTACTCGGACGCAGAGCGAGTAGGCATTGTGTTAAATCAAGAAGACTTTCCGTGCAATACCGACCGAAATCGTCGAGTTTCCGCGGTTCGCAATCGCGGACACCACCGTCTTTGCTGCCACCGTCAGTGACACCTTTGATGCCACTGCAACTGAAGTCACGGCCGCCGGGTTTGAGACCGCTGCACTCGAGGCGGCACGGAGATTGGACGATCCACTGATTTGGGCAGCACCTTTTACGTAGTGAGTGTAATCAGAAGCGGCACCGCGAAGGATCGGCATTTATTGAAAACGAAAGAGTATGTTCCTAGACAAGAGAGAGCACAATGGCTGCAACTGACCACCCCGAAGCAAAGCCCGTCTTTCGTTCTCAGGTGACCAAGGCAATGGAGACACCTCGCATCACCCGGCCCTATTTCACTCGCTACGAGTATGTTGTCTTGATGGCATCCCGTCAGCAGCAATTGGCCGAGGGTGCAAAGCCGCTGGTAAGTCTAGATGGACTTCGCACAAGCGACCCTCAGTTTATCGACCAGGTTGTGAGGCGTGAGATCGAGCAGCGTATGTTGCCCTTCGTGTTTCAGCGTCTGATGCCCAATGGCACGTCGGAGTTCTGGTCGGCTCAGGAACTCGAACTGGCATGGTGAAAGAACCCCAAAACATTCCGCCCCGACTTCGCAGCCATCAGCACTGAAAAGGCCGAACTCAACCCAAGGAAGGCGTGCATGAACGCATGCCACCGCGTTGACACGGCTGGGTCAGCATCCCAGGCAAGACACGTGTATTTTTGCCCGTAATAATAGATGGTCACCGCAGATGTCAAGAATAGAGCGTAGACTGGTAGCGAATATGGCATCCACTGGGCGGTGGTCCATACCATAACGCCGTGGGCAATGTGAGCGAACGCAATGTCAACGGGCAAGATCCACGAGAACCGCGGCTTTGTCGAGTGATACGCGACGGAGACGAGATAGGTTCCAAATACAAGCCCTCCCGGTATGTATCCACCTACCGAGATGGCTGAGAGGGAAGGAATTAGAAAGAAGTGGCTCGAGGCCACCAACGCCCAGTTCGGCATATCAACTTGACGTTTTTCGCGTGAAAGCGAGGAGAATCGACAGCATTGACGCCAGAGAGGTGAATATGTGTAAGAATCCGTGCCACCATGTCGAGACCACAGGATCTGGGTCCCATCCAAGTTTTTTGTGTTGATGGCCGTAATAGTGGATCGTCAGTGGACACGCCAGAAAACACAGATACAGCGGAATCGAGAACGGAACCCATTGAAGACTGGTGTACACTGCACACAGATTCGCAATCTGTGCAAACGTCATGTCTGTGTACAGAACCATGGTGGACATTGGCTTCGTAGCATGGTGAATCACTGACGACAGATATGTTCCGAACACCAATCCTGCACACACATATTCACCCGAGTTCAGGTATGCCGCCACGGGCAGGAGAATGAAGTGTGCCGTTCCGACTAGCACCCAGTCCGGCATTATCATTCACTCAGCGGCGGTCCTGAAAGTTTCGCAAGGTCTGTCTCCGAGGGCGGAAACAGCAGGGTCGGCTTCAAGCTCGGAGCCGGAACCATGGTGTGAGGCGGGTCAGAGTGGAGAGTGCCCATGGCCATCTGGACGTCCACCGAGTCGGGACCGAAGCGGCTCACGTCCTTCGAGTACGTCGCCGTGAACTCGGCAGCAGGAGGGTTCAATAAGAGGTATAATGCCAGAACCACCGCGACGGCGGCGATAACGTAAACTGTCTTCACCTTGACCTTCATTGTTCTAGTCTGCGAAAAACGAACTGTCTCACACAAACAAGAAGAGGGCAAATGGACTTTCCACTTCCAATCAAGTGCTATACGTGCAACCTCCCTCTCGCCGGCAAGTGGAAGGAGTTTCTCCGTCTCATCAAGGAGTATCGCCGCGAGGAAGGCCGTGCTCCCGACTCTGAACTGATGTATCTCACGACCGAGACCAAGGTCACTGCGGAGGGTCGGGCACTCAACGACCTTGGGTTAACGCGAGAGTGCTGCCGTCGTCATTTGCTGACACATCCCGGGGTTTGAATTCCATTCTTTGTTAACAACAAGTATGTCCTCGTGCAGCGAGTATCTTGTCCGTCAACAGCTGCGAACCCAGAAGTACATTGACACCCGCCCCCGCATGACGTGCGGGCAGGCCACGGAGATTGTCCGCCAACAGGCGGGTTCGGCGGTCTACGAACAGTTTTTGCCCAAGACTGCATGCGTGACCAGTCTCAATGCCCCCAGCACTCGCGGAGAGTCGTCACGGACCATCGCCCGTGGTCACCAGGTCAAGGATGCGTCGGCGTATGTGTCCTATGCGTCGGCAGGTGCGACAGCTCAGGCCCTCAAACCTGCGAACGTGAAGCCGCCTCAGATTAAGGACCTTTGTTACGGCGTTGATCCTGCGACTGGCGTGAATCTGTTCCGAGAGGTCAATGACACGATTCTCGCATCCACTCTGCTGTCGCCCAGCGACCCCGCCTATTACCGGGAGGCGACGATTGCCAAGGCTCGGCAGTCAATCAACAATTGCTGCAACGCGTGCGGCAAGGTCAATTTCGCATCGGCGTGTTCGTGTGCCGGTCTCAGCCCCGGATTGGTGAACACAACCACGGGTGCTCCTCTGTGGAAGAACACTTACATCTATCCTCGTACAGTAACATAATGTTGGTTGTCTACCTATATCCCGCACCCAAGCCAGCGAATTGTTTTGATTTGTCGTATGAGCTGCTGACCACGTTTACGGACACGGCACTCGGCATTTTGGCCCACCACAAGACAGCCACGCTCTGGTTTGGCTATCTTGAAGGGTGGATGTTGTCACCCGAAGAAGAGACACGGCTCCGGGCAGTGATTCGGGCATTCGAGTGTCATGTCATCACGCGTGAACCCATGTCCTTTTCGCAGGCATGGAAAAACGAAATCAGCGTCGTCCATTTTAAGGAGAGCAATGGATCCACCGATGTTGACAACGATGGTGGTGTTGTACACAGTGAACGTCCGCCTCAACACGAACCTCCTTCTGGAATCCCTCCCATTGACGGAGTCCATCATCAAGGTTGAGAAACAAGGAACTCCTGCACGCGGATCTTCAAAGCGAGACCTGATCAAACGACGAGCAAAGAAGGTTCCATCCAAGCGAACCACCGGATTTGGACATAATTCCATCACACTCGTCAGTCTGGACGACGGTGATGGGACTTTAAAGAAGAAGGAGATTACGGTGAAGATCTTTCAGAACGGTGTGTTTCATATCACGGGCGTGCTGGACGAAAAGTATGACCGTTCGGTCATGGCGAGGTTACGAAGCCACATTCTGGCCACCTGTCCACAGGCAGTCTCAGTTCCCGATGATGTTGCTCCCGACAAGATGTGGACGTCAGAGGTTCGGCGTGTGGTCTTGATGAACTACAAGACGCGACTCACCGCTGCCACCAGTTTATCGCGTGAGACGCTGTATGCGAATCTCCGACGAAGTGGTATTCGCACCGAATATGAACCCGCAGTCTATCCGGCCGTCAAGATTTACTTCCCTGACGTCAAGTGGATTGCCAAGGTGTTTCGCACAGGCAATATCATTCTCACAGGCATGACGACTTCGGAGGAATGTTCTCGGTTGGTTGCTGCGTTACACCCACTTATAGATTCTGTGCAGAATGTGAACAATGGCCGCACGTGAGCTGACACCCGATGAAGTTGCAGATGGAGAGAGGCATATCATCGCAGAGGAGCTGACCGCGACGGAGATTCAGGCTCTTGTTCGCAATATGGATCACTCGAAGAAGAAGTGGAGGCACCTTCGTCGTGAGGAGTTCATGGAGAAGCTCAAGAATGAGAATGACAAGCTGTACTTCAATTTTCCGTCCTTGTGGCAGATGCACGCCGAGGACCGGCTGGATGCCACCTTTTTTGAGATGTTGACCTTGAAGCGAAAGATTGAGAAGGGCGAGATGACCGACGAGCAGGCGTCAGTCGTCATGGGCCAGCGTCTGTTTCAGAAGTTTGCTCCGGCCACTGTGAATTCGAATGCCTCCGCTCCCAGCATGTCCTATGCGGACTATTACAAGAAGTTTGGCGGAGCAGAGTAATAAATGGACGCCACTGGACCCACTGGACCGACTGAGCCTACTGAGACTGTTGATGCCACTGGACCCACCGGACCAGAGGAGTCCACACTTGTTGTTGTGGAACCGACTCCTCCACCCGTTATTGCAACCATGGACGAGCTGATGGCTAGCCACGCAGTTCTCGTGGCCAAGGAAGCCGCCGACCGTGCGACACTGAGCCCGTTAGTGAACCCCACACGTGAAGCCTATCGTCCCCAGCTCTTTGCGTGGGCGTCGGCTGGATTTCCGGGTATCTACGTCGTTCAGTCCTTTACCTTCACACCCCCGAGCGTCTGCTCGGACGGTGTGGTTCGCGATGTTGTCGGATATGTGTGGTATCTGCTCGGCGTAGAAATCGCCGGCGTGCTGGCAACCATCCAATCCATGCTGACGGGGATCGTGGTCTCCTATTCGTTCCAGGGGAATACGTTGAGGATACATGTGAGCCGAGCGTAGCAAGGCTGGCGAGAGCGACCGCAGGGAGCGTGTGAGCAAACCCTAATACTTGTTTGCGTATGCGGACAATACGTAGTTAGACGACGGTAGTTGAGAGAGGCCCGAGAAGGTAAGTTTGAGGATGTTGGTGGCGGAAAATGGCGAAACGTAAACATTTCCATCTAAAGCGAGTATGCCCCCTCCAGCCCAACCAGCAGCTGTAAACGTAGCACCTCCCGTAATATTGGTAGTTACGCCGGTTGAGACGTTGAGCCTGAGGATATTCGTAGCATTATATGGTGCAAAATAGATATTCCCGTCGGGTCCGAGTACTCCAGAGTTCCATCCACCTGATGTATACGTAGCACCTCCCGTAATATTCGTAGTTACGCCGGTTGAGACGTTGAACCTGAGGATATTGGCGGCGTTCCAAGGTGGAAAGTAAATATTTCCATCTAGACCGACGACACCACCGCCTCTCCACGAATTGTTTCCTGGAAACACTGCACCGCCGGTAATGTTTGTAGTTACTCCCGTGAATACGTTCAGCCTGAGAATATTGGTGGCACTAGATGGTGTAAAATAGATATTGCCGTCTGGACCAACTGTGGCGCCGACCCAACCAAAGCTGGTATATGTAGCACCGCCAGTAATACTGCTCGTTACACCAGTTGAAATATCGAGCTTGAGAATTCTAGCAACATTATACGGCACACAGTACATATTGCCGTCTGGTCCAATAACACACCCTTGCGAAAGCGCAGTTGAATAGACCGCACCTCCGGTAATATTCGTAGTTACTCCGGTCGAGACGTTGAGCCTGAGAATGTTCGGAGCATTATATGGTGCAAAATAGATATTCCCATCTGGACCCAAGACACCGCCAGTCCATCCACTTAATGTATAGGTAGCACCGCCGGTTAGGGTCGTTGTGACACCCGTGGACACTGTGAGTTTGAGAATATTGGCGCTATTATATGGTGCGAAGTAGATATTGCCATCGGGTCCGAGAACGCCTCCAAGCCATCCTTGACTAACATATGTCACACCCCCAGTCAAATTAGATGTCGTCACCGTCACACCACTCGCATTTGCAGCCGCCAACGACAGCAATTGCGGCCGCCAATCACGAGTCCAGTTTCCGGGCGTGACTTCGGAAAACTGTGCGGGCTGCGAAGTTGCGGGCGGAATGAGCTTATACGGATGATTCGACAGTGTCTGAGCGCTCAGTCGCCATTTGTTGATCAGATATCCTTCCACTTGTTGCCGCTGGTTTGACGTCAGAGTAGATGAATAAATCAAGAGTTCCGAGATGGTCCCATTGAAGTAGTTGGAGGGGCCACCGACGTAGATACCTGTGGTCGCTAATGTCGTTCCGGCTAATGTCGTTGCGGTGGATCCATTGACGAACGGCGAAAAAGTCGATGGGGTGTAGGTGGCGGACACCAGGACGTTGGAGGAGGCGGGAGTTGGACCAGTAACCAATCCGTCAGAAGTGTATTTGACGATGTAACAGTCACCGGCCGCAGCTGGCAGCTGAATACCGACTCCTCCCGTTGGACCTTGGTTGTAGATGTTTACTGTACCGGGATATTGTCCTGTAACAAGCACGTTGCCCGACGTGTCGGTGGCGATTCCGTATGCGGCTTCAAGACTCGCTCCCTGTCCCGCAATCCGTGTTGCCCACAACACTGTACCGGCCGATGAGTATTTAGCCACGTAAACATCCGTAGTTCCGGTGTAGAGAAGCGTAGTGCTAGATGTCGCTCCTTGGCTGATGATCGTTAATGCAGAATTGTATTGTCCGGTGACGATCACGTTGCCAGATGGGTCGGTGGCGATTGCTCTTCCGGTCTCGTTGATGCCCGTGTTCGTTCCGCTAATTTGTGCTGCCCATAACACCGCACCAACAGACGAGTATTTAGCGATGAAAACATTGAAGGCGGCGGTGGCGGAGGATGAAATCGTAGCACCGACTGATCCCGTTGGACCTTGGTTGTAGATGTTTACTGTTTCCTCGAATTCCCCACAGACAAACACGTTGCCCGATGTGTCGGTGGCGATCGCGTATCCAGTGTCTCTTCCAAAATCCGCAATCCGTGCCGCCCACAACACTGCACCGGCTGACGAGTATTTGGCGATAAAGCAGTCGGTGCCTCCTATGAAGGAGAGCGTAGTACCGGCCGTCCCGGATGGACCTTGGTTGTAGATCGTTAATGTGGAAACGTAGGATCCAGTCACGAGTACGTTGCCCGATGTGTCGGTGGCGATTCCGTATCCAACGTCACCAGCCGCGCCCGTGCCTGCAATCCGTGCTGCCCATAGGACCGCACCGGCCGACGAGTATTTTGCGACGAAACAGTCGCTGCCACCTGCATTTGACAGCGTATTACCGACTGTACCCGATGGACCTTGGTTATATATCGTTAATATTCCACCGTAAGATCCAGTCACGAGTACGTTGCCCGACGTGTCGGTGGCGATTGCGTTTCCAATGTCGTTATTCGTCGAATTCCCAATCCGTGCCGCCCACAAGACCGCGCCCTCCGACGAATATTTGGCGACGAAGCAGTCAATAAACCCGATGGATGGAAGCGTAGTACCGATTGATCCCGATGGACCTTGGTTGTATAACGTTACTTCTGCATTGTTGTAGTATCCAGTCACGACAACGTTACCTGACGTATCTGTAGCGATTCCGTATCCGAAGTCGTTGCTTATGCTTGCAATTCGTGCTGCCCACATTACCGCACCGGCCGACGAGTATTTTGCGACGAAACAGTCGCTGCCACCTGTGAACGGAAGCGTAGTACCGGCTGTACCCGACGGACCTTGGTTGAAAGCCGTTAATGGGTTACCATAATCCCCGCACACAAACACGTTGCCCAACGTGTCGGTGGCAATTGCTCGTCCAGTGTCATTGTTTGTGCCCGAGAT
>Ga0209400_1000818_pt1 | contig 26939 bp, 21 predicted proteins | sample M_130807_EF_Meta_FD_187313 | JGI IMG/M metagenome (GOLD analysis project Ga0209400, IMG submission 187313) | Freshwater microbial communities from Lake Montjoie, Canada to study carbon cycling - M_130807_EF_MetaG (SPAdes) (version 2) | ecosystem: Environmental > Aquatic > Freshwater > Lake... | reverse complement strand
TTGAGCAGTGATATTTGTCGGCACACCTGGTCCCCCATCTCGGTAAAAAATATTATCAATGTTGTACCAAGCCAAGCGTGCACGGCGGTAGCCACTGCCTAGATTGTCCTCGGTTTGGTTGCTCAAGTCAAATCGGTTGTCAGCGGTTTTTGGAGTCGAAGCCAACTTCCAATTTTGATTGGCTTGGGCGCCCAGATAGAAGGGAGTTACAGCCGCCTCAAAATCATCAATGTAGGAGGCTGCATCTCCACTTACGGTATTGGAAGTGCCTGGAATCAGATGGGCAAATTCTGCATTGAATTGTACCAGCGATTTTTCCTTTGTATCGGTAAAGGGAAGCGCATCGGCCAACTTGGTCAGAAAACGGGATTCACTGTTGTAGTTGACATCCAATCCCCACAAGCTATTTCGTAGCGTTTCATTTCCTGTGGCGATACGGGATACATTGGGACGTTCGTTTAGGAATAGGAAGGTACCTCCAAGGGTCAATTTTTTATTTGCAACGTAATCCAATCGAGTGCCGAGTAAGCTCCTGGTTTGAAACGAAACTAGGTCTGCTTTTTCAAAGCTGACATTGATTTGTTTGCCTGATTGGAGGATGGCATCGTTGATGATCACAAGTCGGCCAATGTTGTAATCTATGGTGAAGTCTACTCCTTCGGTGAGAGGAATATTCCCTGCTTGCACCGTCACGGATCCTGGCGAGATATTCAATCCAGGGAGTTGAATTTCGCTGGCTGAACCAGCCGTAAGCCTACCTTTGATGAAGAATTTGTTGAGCCGAGTGACTAGCTCCGCATCTGCTTGCGTAGTTTGGTAGAGCGTGTCGTAGACGTATTTTTCTTGAAGTACCCGTTCATCGGGGTTGAATTTTCGTGCAAGGTTTGACCCAAATGGTTCCAGGACAGGAAATATGAGTAGCCCTCGGTCGGAGAGCATCGTAATCCCTTCCACAAAATCAAAGTTCCCATCTGGCGCAGGATCGTTTTGAGGGTTTAAGTTGTCCAAGCCTGTCAGACGAATCAAGGGGATGTCCTTGACCTTGGCGCCTTCAAGGAGCGAGGGATTGTCTAATCCTGTGCGGTCATCTCGGTAGATCACCTGCAATTGAAATCCATCGCGGGCTACTTGGCTGGCATTGAGGCTGTAGATGTTTTTCATCATCAAATCCCAAGTAGGTACCCGGGTATTGATTCGTGCAGGGCGGAGGAGTTTTAAGAAAATCAACTCATCTTCTCTACGGGATTGGTAGTCTTCAGTCAGTTCACCCACTTTGAATACCTGCCCATTGTAGGTGTATTCGTAGGAAACTGCAATTACCTCGTCATTTTGCAACCTGCGAAAGAGGGAAATGAATCCCAGCTGTCCATTAAAAAAGTATTCGGTTTGGTCTAGCTTTCGAGCTCCATTGATCTGTTCAAAGTCTACGCCTTTTTTTATTCCTAAATCACCTTCCAAGGCACGAGCCCCAGAATCAAAGGGTCTAAATGCAGGACTACCATTGATACTTGCATACAGGCGGTTGGCTCCATTGCTTGCAGGGCTAGTAGCAATTCCTGGCCCAATGGCTGGATTTCCTGGGTTGAGCAGTACTTTGCCTTCGCCAAGGTCCATAAATGCAGCAAAATTCCGAAGTGTTTCGGTATTCGTTGCCCGGTTCATTACGTATACTTCTACACGGGTGATGTTGACTCCAGAGGTCACCTGAGGAAGTCCTTTCAGCCAGCGTTCGTAATTTTCTCTAAAGAAGTGACTGAGAAAGAAATGGCGATTTTCGTCGTATTTGGAACCTTGAATATCGAATGCTCGGCCCTGTCCATTGGCATCAATCACTAGGTTGTCCCGTCTCCCTCGTTGGGTGGAGGCGACGGCAGTGACATTGAGCTTTCCAAATTTCATTTCTGTTTTGACGCCAAAGAGGTTTTGGGCTCCTTGGATAAGCCTATTTTGGATGGGTAAACTCACATTTCCGAGTTCAATGGACTGGATGATGTCCTCATCAAATCCATCGTATTCTAGTTTGAGCTGATTTTGAAAATCAAAGGAATTGTTGGAGTCAAAATTGGCTCCAATCTTTAATTTCTGTCCCAGGTTTCCATTGACAGCCATTTGGATTTGCTGTTGGAAATTGAAATTTCCATTTTTTTGCTGGCGGATAGGGATGGTGGGATTGTCTATCCTTCGGAATATGGCACCAAAATCAAGGTTGACATAGCCGGTTGGAATGATATTTATCGAATCGCCCCCAAAAATGCGGTCAAAGGTAGGGCTCATTGTAATGGGAGGAATGAGTCTCCTGCCTTCAACTGCACTTTCTCCGTCTATTCCTCTCGAGCGAGTTTTCCAGTAATCTTGCCTCACTTGGAATTCTTGCAGTTGTGCGAATTTGTCAAACTCGTATTCTTGCTGGTTGCCCATTCGGGTGCTGTCCAACTGATCCACCACCTGATATTTGAGGGTGGAGTCCATTAGGACCTGAACCTCTCTATTTACTGGAGAATTAGGAAAAAAAGGAGATTTCTGTGTTAAGAAAGGATTTCGATAGGGGTAGAGAGGCGAAGTTCTTCGGGTTTGCCACAGTAAAAAGGAGGGAGCCAATCTCCGTTCATTTAAGGAATCAATCCGTGACTTTGGATTTGTTGTTTGTTGCGCTTGAAGGGTACTGATGGGAAGGAAGGCAAGGAGCAATCCTAGGAGGATAGTGATTCTCCCAATTGGATTTGCCAAAAAGATAAGTAAGTCCTGAACCTTCAATTCAGTGGAAATTAAGAAGTTTTTAACGATGCCTTAATGAGCTCTTCTAGGGAAATAGTTCCACCACTCTTTTTGAGTACCAGGGCAATATTTTTCTCTGCCACAGCTTTTGGAAAACCTAAAGTGACTAGAGCTTGTAACGCTTCTTCTCTGATTTTATTGCCTCCATTTAGAAATCCTAATGGAGTGGTATTTTCTACACTTCCTGATTTGCCAACCTTGTCCTTCAGTTCGAGGATAATTCGCTGGGCAGTTTTGGTTCCAATACCTTTAACTGCCTGTATAGTAGCCACATCACCTGAAAGAATGGCTTGTTCGATTTCAGAGCTTGTTAAGGAAGATAGGATCATGAGTCCTGTGCTCGGACCCACTCCATTGATGGATGTTAGCAAGAGAAAGAGTCGTTTTTCTTGTTCTTCCTTGAATCCATAGAGGGTATGTGCATCTTCTTTGATGTGCAGGTAGGTCAGGATTCGCAGCTGCTCCTGATCCTTGATGGCGGTGTAGGTTTGCAGGGAAATTTTGACATGGTAGCCAATTCCCCCTACATCGATTAGTACGTAAGTTGGGTCTTTGTGAACTAGTTTTCCATTGAGGTAATCGATCATAAGCTTTCTTTGCTGGATTGGGCATCCACTACGGCGATGGCTACCATGTTGACGATTTCGCGGATGGAGCTTCCCAGCTGCAAAATATGAACTGGTTTATTCATCCCCAGTAGGATAGGCCCGATGGCTTCTGCGTTTCCAAGTTCAGCCAAAAGCTTGTAAGCAATGTTTGAAGAAGCCAAATCAGGGAAAATAAGTGTATTGACTTCTTTTCCTTTTTGCGATAAGACTGAGAAGGGATAGATTTCCTTTTGAATTTCTTGGTTCAGTGCCACATTGGCCTGCATTTCCCCTTCTATAATCAATTCAGGGTATTTTTCTTTAGCCAAGGCAGTAGCTTTAGCCATTTTTGAGGGGATATCTCCCTGAGCAGAACCAAAATTGGAGTAGGAGAGCAGTGCAATCCGTGGTACCATATTAAAAAACTTCACTGCTGTAGCAGTGAGTCCAATGATGTCCACGAGTTCCTCAGCGGTAGGGTTGAGATTGACCGTTGCGTCTGCAAAGAAATAAGGACCTCGAGGCGTGTTCATGATATACATGCCTGCTACTCGATTGACTCCTTTTTTCACTCCGATGGTTTGTAGGGAAGGAAGGATGGTTTTAGGATAATCTCGGGTAAGACCAGAAATAAAGGCGTCTGCTTCCCCAGTTTCGACCATCAAGGCACCAAAGTAATTGCGCTCTTTCACCAATCTATTTGCATCGGCTCGGGTCATTCCCTTACGCTGTCTCTTTTGGGACAGGATTTTACCAAATTTCTCGTTCAGCTTGTGCTCTTCAATTGGATCTATGATGGTTACGCCTTCGAGGTCAAGCGAATTCTCTTCAATTAATTCCAAAATTCGTTCCCGATTGCCTAAGAGGATAGGGATAGCAACTTTTTCATCTCGAATCAACTGCGCTGCTTTCAAGATTTTGAGGTTATCTGCCTCTCCGAAAACCACTCGTTTCGGATCTTTTTTGGCTCTTCCGATGACGATAGACATCAAGCGCTCGTCAATGCCAATTCGTTTCTGGAGTTCCAATTCGTAGGCGTCCCAGTCGGTAATAATTTTTTTTGCTACTCCTGATTCAATGGCTGCCTTGGCTACAGCTGGAGCTATGGTGGTAATGAGGCGTGGATCTACTGGTTTGGGAATCAAATAAAATCTTCCAAAACTGAGGTTGCTCTCTCCATAAGCTTTGGTGACAATTTCTGGAACTGGTTCTTTGGCAAGCTTGGCAATCGCTTTTGCTGCGGCAAGCTTCATTTCTTCATTTATTGTCGTAGCCCGCACATCCAAAGCACCTCTAAAAATGTAAGGAAATCCCAAAACATTATTGACCTGGTTGGGGTGGTCTGAACGCCCAGTAGCCATGAGCACATCTTCGCGTGCTGAAAGGGCAGTTTCGTAGGCAATCTCTGGATCCGGGTTGGCAAGAGCAAACACAATTGGATCTGCTGCCATGGATTGGATTAGGTCCGGAGAGATGATATTGCCTGCAGAAAGCCCGAGAAATACATCTGCACCTGGCATGGCCTCAGCAATGGTATGGAAGTTTTGAGTTGTGGCAAACTCGATATGCTCCCCTGCTAATCCTGGCCGGTCAGTACGGATAACCCCGTCTTTGTCACAAACGACGATGTTTTCTTTTTTGACGCCTAAACTCAAATAAAAGCGAAGGCAGGAAATCGCAGCGGCACCCGCACCGCTCACGACCATGCGGATGTCTTCTATATTTTTTTCAACTAGCTCAAGGGCATTGAGCAAGGCAGCGCCAGTGATGATGGCTGTCCCGTGCTGGTCATCGTGCATGACCGGAATTTTCATCTCCCGTTTTAGCGTCTGCTCTATCTCGAAGCATTCTGGTGCTTTGATATCCTCTAGGTTTATACCGCCAAAAGTGGGCTCCAATGACTTGATAATTTGAATTAGCTTTTTGGGGTCTTTCTCATCTATTTCCAAATCAAAGACATCAATGCCCGCAAATTTTTTGAAAAGGACTCCCTTTCCTTCCATCACTGGTTTGGAGGCTTCAGGACCGATATCTCCCAATCCTAATACTGCGGTTCCATTAGAAATGACCGCCACCAAATTGCCTTTGGCGGTGTATTTGTATACATTTTCTACATTGGCAGCAATTTCCTTGCAAGGTTCTGCTACGCCTGGAGAATAGGCTAGTGCAAGATCCAATTGGCTGGAAACTGGCTTGGAAGGAATCACTTGGATTTTTCCTGGAGAGCCTTGGCTATGGTAGTTTAATGCGTCTTCTTTTCTGATTTTAATCGCCATAAATGGAGGGTATAAGCTGGGTTTATAATCCCGTTTTTTCATTCCAACTTACGTTGGTATTGAGGAGAACGGTCTGAATCTCTCGCAATGCATCTGCATGGAGTTCGTTTGGAAAGTAGACAAAACCTTCCATGTAGTACAATTTCCCTTTCTTCTCGTCAATCATCAAATAGCCAAGGTATGTCCCACCCATGCTCAGGTCATTGGTCTTCCAAGTGCCCCGTATTTCAACTGTAAAATTATCCTTAATCACCATATTTCGGAAAGCTGGTGGGATTTGTTTTTCACTTGTCATGAAGGAGTTCGGGTTCTCTGGATCTGCAAAAATGTGAGTCTTTGCGATTGAATCACGCAGTTGAAGGATGTTTGATGGAAAGGTTTGTTCTTCGTTTTTGTAATCTTCCACATGGAAATACACGCTGATGTCTGGCCGATCTTGGGTAGGGGTAGGTTGTCTCAACCAAAGGAATCCAGGGACAGATTTGGCGATCTGGTAGGATACTGGAGGCATAATTTCGATGCCCAGATTTTTGCGCCCATCACTTTGCGCAGCTGCATTTTTCCGAGCCAATAGGGGCTTGGCTAATCGGTCTCTCTCGCGAACTTCGAAAAGATTTTGCAGTTGATCTTTATGTTTCCGGAGATTGCTGATTAGCTCTTTTTCCGTGTTTCCAAACAAATAAAGTACTTCTTGGCCTATGGCGAACTCGTCTTCCATACGAAGTGAATAGATGCTTGGATCGGCTGCGGCTTTGGCTTTGGACTCGGGAGTAAATTGTCCATTGATGACTTGGCTTCCTCCTTTTTTATCGTCGAATGTGGTGACATACACGATGTTGGTGTACATTTTCAGCATCCGTGTCATGGCACGTGGATCTACACGACGAACCTTGAAAATAGATTCAGAGCGGATCATGCCCGGTAGGTCCGCTTCAAAAATTGCCCGTAACTCATCGCCAACAGGCCCTGCCCATTTGGTAGAGTCGATGGCGAGAATTATTTCACCTACCGAACCTCTTGCCTTGGGCTTGGAACTATTGGATCCAGCACCTTCTTCGCATGAGAACATAAAAAGGCAACACAAAGAAAGGAGACTTAGGTAAATTGCTTTCATAGGATGGCTTGTTTCTAAAGGAAGTGTCAAAAGGTATTTTAAATTAATTTAGCTCTAGATTATTCAAAAACAGGTACTTTTTTAACCTACAATTAAACGCTGACCAGGCTTGATTTGAGTCGTGTTCAGGTTGTTCAATCGCTTTATTTCTTCAATACTCAACGAATGCTTTTGTGAAATCATCCATAACGAATCTCCTGGTCGGACGGTGTAGGTTTTTGAGGAGGTAGGACTATCTGAATTCAGCGCGATGGTTTTACCGGTGGAAAGGTTAGAATTGGAGTGAATGATGAGAATTTGTCCTTCCTTAATCAAATTTGAACCCAAATTATTCCATTGCTTTATTTGGGTTAGAGTCACTCCATATCGATTAGCAATTGTTCCAAGAGCATCGCCAGACTTCACTTTGTAAGCTATTCTTGTGGAGGCCGGCTGAGCACTGCTCTCTTTAGTAGCGGTTTCTATCGGGGTTGTAGAAGCCAAAAGCACAGGTGTTGCTTTGGATAAGGAGTCAACTATCGAAGCCAAGTTTTCCTTGATAAAAAATGCTTTGGATTTTGGAACCCGTATAGACATGGAACGGTGAGATTCTGGAACCTTGCCTTGTTTTATGGATGGGTTTAGTTTCTCTAATTCCTTCAAACAAACCGTTGTAAGTGATTCCAAAGTTTTGAGATGAAAGGTTTTATCAAAATTCACTTGTTCATACTCCATGGGATAGCTTGGCTCTTCTAAGTGCAGGTTGTGCTCCTCAAGGTGATTGAGAATGTAAAGCATTGCCTGAAATTGAGGCACATAACTGCGAGTTTCCTTCGGTAGGTAATCATAAATTCCCCAAAAAGTAGTTTTCCCACCAGAATGTCGAATTGCTTTTCGGACATTGCCTGGACCACAGTTGTAGGCCGCTAGGGCTACTTCCCAGTTTCCAAACATTTTATAGAGTGCTTTGAGGTATTTTGCCGCAGCTTCGGTGGACTTTTCTGGATCCATCCGGTCATCGATATCTGGATTTACCTGCATGCCATATTCTCGTCCAGTAGCAGGCATAAATTGCCAAAGCCCCATGGCACCCATATGCGACTTGATTTTTGGATCAAGGCCTGATTCAATGATGGAAAGATGTTGAATTTCTACTGGAATGCTAAAGTCTTTCATGGTTTCTTCATACATCGGAAAATACTGCTCTTTCCGAGCCAAGACCATTTTCATGTAATCACGATTGCGTACAGTGAAGTATTGAATAAAAGAAAAAACGCGATCATTTAATTCAAAATCCATTTCTAAATCCATCTTCTGGATTCGCGCGGCTACTTCCTCATAGGTGAAATCAGGAACATAGTCGTAATGATAGTTCGGTAGTACAATCGCTAGTTGTCCTGAATTAGAAAGTCTATTTTCTTGAGAAAATGCCTTAAGATTAAAAAAAAGGAAACTAGCGGCACTAGCTAGAAATATTCTTAAAATAATGTTCTTCATCACAACCTAATTTAATGTCAAGGTACTTAAATAGTGACCAAAGGCATACAGTTCTTCTTCTTTAAAGGAGTTTGCAACCAACTGAAGCCCTATGGGCATCCCTGAATCATCTTTTCCATTTGGAATAGATAGGGCAGGAACACCGGATACAGAAGCTTGCACTGTAAACAAATCTTCCAAGTACATCGCGACAGGATCACCCCCATGTTCCCCAAATTTAAAAGCTGTTGTTGGGGTTGTTGGGAGTAAAAGGTAGTCAAAATCTGTTAATAAAGTAGCGGTAAGTTCTCTGATTATTCGTCGAACTTTTTGAGCCTTAGTGAAATAGGCGTCGTGGTAGCTAGCGGAAAGCACAAATGTTCCAAGCATTATCCTTCGTTTGACTTCTTCACCAAATCCTTCGCTTCGGCTATTTTTATAAAGCTGTTCTAGGTTTTGTGCTTGAGGAGTTCGATAACCATATTTCACTCCATCAAATCGAGCTAAATTTGCGCTCGCCTCTGCAGTGGTCAAGATATAGTAGGTAGGAAGCACATATTTCAATTGAGGGAAGTCAACTTCCTGAACTTCGTGTCCCTCGGTTTTTAGCTTTTCAATTACCTTCAAGGTATTTCGCCTGATTTCCGGTTGTAAGGCCGGTGCATGCAATGCCTCTTTCAAAACAGCAATTTTTAAAGCTTGCTTTGGGAAATTAAGCTGGCTGTAAGGCTTTACCTCCTCTCTCGAGGAAGTGCTGTCTTTTTCATCATAGCCTGCAATGATCTCAAGAACTAAGGCATTGTCCTTTATTGTAGATGAAAAAACACCGATGGTGTCAAAGGAAGAAGCATAGGCGATTAATCCCCAACGGGAGACTCGAGAGTAGCTGGGCTTCATGCCAACAACACCGGTAAATGCAGCTGGCTGACGAACCGATCCTCCAGTGTCTGATCCCAAGGTTACCGTACATAAATTTGCCTGAACGGCAACAGCTGACCCACCAGAAGATCCTCCAGGAACACGGGTGGGGTCTAATTCTTGGTAAACTTTACCGTAGGCAGAATGCTCATTGGAGCTACCCATACCAAATTCATCGCAATTTAGACGGCCAATGATAATGGCGTCTTCATCCATCAGTCTTTGGACTGCTGTAGCAGAATATTGGGATACATACCCTTTTAGGATGTTGGACCCAGCCGTACAGGGATGTCCTTCGTAATTGAGTACATCCTTGATGCCGACGATCATTCCGGCAAGCTTTCCAGCAGTTCCCTTAGCAAGCTTCTTGTCAACTTGGGCTGCTTGCTCAAGAGCGGATTGGGCATAAACTTCGACGAAGGCGTTGAGGTGCGCCTTCGTCTGAATATTTTGCAGGTAATACTTTACAATCGATCGACAATCGCTTTCTCCTTTCTTCAAGGCGAACTGGATTTCGTCGAAGGAACGATACTTTTCCAAAGGAATGGGACTGAATTATTTTTTCTTGTCCTTCATACCTTCTTCAAGGTCATTTTGGATGTCCTTGGTGGCGTCTTTGAATTCACGAATTCCACGACCTAGTCCACGAGCTAGTTCAGGGATTCTTTTTGCACCAAACAACAGGAGAATTACAAGAATGATAAGGATTAATGAACCTCCACCAATATTTTGAAGAAAACCTAAAGTAGTCATAATGTTGTGCGTTTAAAGATACAATTACAAAGATACAAGTATAGATCGCTTACCCAAGTAGATCAAGTCTAGTTGCGTATCTTTTTTATGAATGTAAGAATTTTTAACCTATTTGGTGCTAATCCAGGTTGCAGGGTCCATGATTTGCAATCCTTTCCAAGTTTGGAAATGAACTACAGCCTCTCCTTCTGAATTTGTGGCTACTTGCCCGATGACAGTCTTCGCTTTGATAGTTTGACCGGTAGTGACAGAAATTGACTTCAATCGGCTATACAGGGTAAAGTATTCTCCATGCTTGATAATCAAGGTATTGCCATAGCCAGGGATACTGGTGATTTTGGAAACCACCCCGTCAAATACAGCACGGACATTGGAGTTGGGTTGAGTACGAATATCGATTCCATCATTTTCCTCAATTATTCCCTTTAGGGTGGGATGGGGATAAGTACCATATCCTTGGGAGATGATGCCTGTTTCTACAGGCCAAGGGAGCTTTCCCTTATTTCCTGCAAAAGAGCTTGAAAGAGCAGCTGCCTCTGGCGTCATCGGCATACTCGTTCCTGCTTTTTTAGAACTTGTACTATTTTCTTTTTTGGAGGCTGTTTCAGCAGCACGAATTTCCGCTTCGATAGCTGCTTTGATCATTCGATTCAGCTGTTCCTGTTGTTTTTTAGTTGCAGTAATCTGTTTTTGAATGTCCTTTTCCTTTTTAGTTAAGGTATTGACCATGCCTTGCTTCTCCTTACGGATCTTCTCCAGCTTTTCCTTCTCCGTCTTTTCCTCGACCAATACTTTTTCTTTATCCACCTTTCTTTCATCCAGTTGGATGCGTTGATTGGCTAGTTCAGTGGTTAATTTTTCAATTTGCTCTGCCTGCTTTTTCCTGCTTTCGGTGTACTGCTTGAGGTATTTCAAGCGCATGTATAGCTGATTGAAATTGCTTGAACTAAATACAAAAGCAACAATGGAAAGCCCTCTATTCAGTTTGGAGGAATTGTAAATCATTCGAGAATACTCCGCCTTCAAGTCAATCAGTTGCTTTTCTAAACTCGCAATTTCATTTTCAATTTCATAAATGTCATTGGAAAGTAAATTGACTTCTCTATCCAAGGTGTTCACCAGGCGATTTTGACTTTGAAACTGGCTAGTAATTGCATTTAGCTGACCCAGCGATGTTTTTTTGGTAGCCGTGGTTTGCTTTAGGATTGCATCAAACTCTTTTAATCGGTTCTGTATTTCTAGTTTATCTTTCTCTAATTGTTCCCTAGACTTTTTTGTTTGGGCAGGTGCACTAGCGCCGCAAAGCACTAAGAAACCTAAAAAAAATAGAAAGGCTAAACTTTTCATAACTACAAAAATCGGAAAGGGAAAGTTAAGGGACTTGCCTGAGGGTCTAAGGTAGTCCAGTTGATGTAAATCCTGAAATTTTGTGAACCCAATGGTTCCTCTAATACCACTTTTACCAATGCTTCAGCAGGGAAAACTTGAGATTGAATAGTTTGAAATTTTGGAAAACTAGCTAGAATAGAGCCTTCTCCTGAAAGAGCAGCACTCGATAATTCTGTTACTTTTCCGTGACGGGTATCGACCTTACTAAAATAGCGAACTTTATCTCGGACTTGAGTTAACTCAAACTTTTTTCCAATGCGAACCAGCCGATCTTCGTAGCTAGCCGGATAGGGTATGTCGCCCCAAAGGAGATTTTGAAATAGTTCCAATGATAATTTAATTCCAAATCGTTTCTCAAACTCTGGATAAGTCATGTTGACATCCTCCTTCCCTAATCGATCCTGAATTTGGATTTTTTCCTGACTAAGCAAACCTCGAATTGCCTCCACACCAAGGCCTGGTGAAAGGGAAAACCAAATTAAGCTATCTTTTTTTGCACGCAACTGAAGTGTTCCGCGTGTGATTTTACCCGAATCCTCCTCAAGCACTAATTTTGCTTTGGCTTGTAAGTACCCAAATTGAGTGGTGTTTGGGACAAAGGACTCCATGGCCTGATTACCCTCAAAATGGGTGATTTTTTTTGCGCAACCCCAATTCATTACAAGAAGCACTAGGGCCGCAAGGATTTGGAACTTAGTCATGGATTTGTCGATCATTAATTTTTTGCGCCAAAGAATCAGATCCTTCGGGGCTTTCTTTTGCTTTTTTCCACCATCCAACAGCTTCTTCAACCTTGCCTAATCGAAACAAAACATCCCCATAATGCTCCATTAAGACCCCACTAGGCGTTTTTTCGATTTTGATGGCTTCATCTAGGTGTAGAGCTGCCTCTGAATACCTTTTTAACTGATACAAAACCCAGGCCAAGGTGTCCAAGTAGGTAGCATTTTTAGGATGTTTTTTCACCACACGCTGCGCCATATCCAAGGCTTTTTCCAATTCTTGCCCAGCTAAAGCCAAGAAGTAGGCGTAATTATTCAACACCTGCTCGTCAGTTGGATTGAGCGCCAGAGCCTTTTCAAAATTTTGAAATGCAGCCACTTGATCACCCAATTCGTACTGGCTATTCCCTAAAGTGCTGTAAGCGACTTGCGCCAATTGCGGATTTTTTTCTTCGTTCAATCGAAGGGCAGTTTCAAGCGCCTGAACTGCTAAAGAATCTTTCTTCTGTCCCGATAGGATTACTCCTTCGTAAAACCAAAATTCTGCACTTTCTGGAAACTCGTCTATGGCGATGCCGGTGTACCGAGCCACCTCCGCGTAATTGTCTCCTGCGTCAAAAGAGTTGACAATCACCTCCTCCAATAACTTTTCATTTTTGGGTTGAAGGGCTAGCGACTTCTTGTACAGTACAAGTGCTTCACCCAACTTATTGTCGGCTTTCCTTCGATTTCCAATTGCTTCCAAAACGGTTGGATCTTCAGGATGCAACTCGTTTAAGAGCAGTTCCAACTTGTCGAGCAGCTTGTTGCGCTCCTCCGTTTTCATCTCCTGTAAAACCCCTTGAAATGCTCCGGCTTTGGAAGCAGGAGCTAAGTCTGGACTAGCGATTGCCTCCAAAAGAAAGGCATTGGCTTGAGCGATTTGACCCTTTTCCAGGTAAAGGCTGTACGCTGCCAGCTGTAGCTCTGGCTGGTTTGGATATTTGGTGATTTCTGCCCTCACCAACTGGATTGCTTGGTCCAACTTGGCATTGTTGAACAAAATCTCTACCAGGGAGAGTACGTAATTTGGATTGCCTGGGAAGGAAGCAATTAATTTTTCTCCCTCTTCCACTGCTTTCCCGAGCTGATCTTTTCGAAGGTAAATGCGTTGCTTCTGGAAAGTGAACGCTTCTCGTACGCCATAGTAGGCTTCGGCACGATCCAAAGCTACGAGGGCTTTATCAAATTCATTGGCATTCAAATAAATGGATGCCAACTCCAAGTTGTACTGTTGGTTTTTGGTGGATCCAGTGGTTAATTTTTCGAGTAAAGATGCTGCTAGTAAAGGCTGCTTCAAACTCGTATAGATTTCCGCAACTAGCAGCGCATAGTATAAATTTTCAGGATCTCCAGCGGCTGCTTTTAAGGCATACGGAAGTGCTTTTTCAGCTTGACTGTTTTTGAGCAGGACTTCTGCTAGTTTGTAGGAAATAGCAGGCTCCTCAGGAGCAAATTCTCTCGCTTTTTCTAAATATCGAAATGCTTTTTCAAAGTCCCCAAGGACCAATGCCTTTTCTCCTTCAATAAAAAACCGACTTGCATTTGCAGCTAATTCCTGAGCTTTGACTTCTTTTTTGGACAAAGAATTCTGAGTAAATCCAGCTATCGGACCTAGAAAAACAAGGCAAAGCAGAAGAAAAATGGGGGTAACTCTCACTGAAGAATGGAATTTCAAATGACCGATGCAAACATAGTGCCTTTTCATCAATTTGGCCGAAGAAAAGGAAGGGGCTGGCCTGGGAAATCTAGGATTTTTTACCAACAAGTGACATGAAGAACTTTCGTTCCATGAGGAATACTACAACTAGAAAAATAAGCACACCTGAATTTTTGATCAAAAAATCAAAGGCGACGGCCCCCGTCTGAACATAAAATCCCCCATAACTTAAGGCAAAAGCCAGTGCCAGATATCCTATGCCACTGCGCGTTTGGTAGGGGATGGGGTAATATTTTTGCCCAAAGAAGTAGCAAATGATTGCCATCACCAAATAGCAAGCCAGGGTACTTAAAGCAGCCCCCATAAAACCCAAAATAGGTACTGAAAAAGCAATGCCTGCCACACTGACTACCGCTCCCAAGAAGGTAATCCAGAAGCTGTAATTTGTTTTGTCAGTCAGTTTAAACCAGATCGATAGGTTGAAATAAATTCCCAGGAGCAGGTAACCTAGCAGCAACATGGGAACGATGGAAAATCCCATTTCATAGGCATCTCCCTTTAGAAATAGTGGCCCGATCCAGTTCAGATTTACCGATATTAGGATCATGAGTAGGGAGCAAAACAAGATGAAGGCATGCATTACCTGTGCATACATTTTGGGAGAATCTTTTTCTTTGGACTCTCTAAAAAAGAAGGGTTCTGCAGCATACTTGAAGGCTTGGATCACGAGGTTCATGAGGATGGCCAACTTGAAATTGGCACCAAATATCCCAGCTGCCTCTCGGCTACTCAATCCGGGATAAAAGTTGATTGGCAACACATACTCAAACAACAGTCGTGATATCAATTCGTTGGTCACGCCTGCCAATCCCATAAATAGCAAAGGCAGCGAGTAGGTCCACATGGGCTGGAGAATTTCTTTTTCCAGTCGGAACGAAAAGAATCCTGCTTTCCACCAGACAAAAGGAATGATTAAGCCATTGGCAACTAGGTTGGCAAGAAGAATGTATTCCACACCCCAACTGGATTGGTAGCCCAAAATTCCTTCAGGTAGCATTCCTGATTGAATCCACCCAGGAATCCAAATCAGCAAAAGCAAGTTGAAGGTGACATTCAAGAGAATGTTGATCAATTTGGCTCCTGCAAAGGTTTTGGCTTTGTTTTCTAGTCGGAGCTTTGCAAAAGGAATCGCCAAAACAGCGTCGAAGGCAAGTAATAAGGCTGTCCATTGGAACAAATAGGCCTGGCCTGGGTAGTCCATCCAATCTGCCAAAAGTGGTGCTGCAAGGTAAATGCCCGATCCTAAAACGAGGCTGGACAGGACCAATAAGGATTGGGTGTTGTGGTATACTCGGGTAGGGTCCTGATTTTTCCCAGTTGAAAATCGGAAAAAGGCCGTTTCCATCCCATAGGTAAAGACAATATTTAAAAATCCGATCAAGGCATAGATGCCTGTAAATGCACCGAGGTCCGCCTTGGTCAGGTACCCGGTATAGATAATGATCAGTAAAAAATTGATGGAACGCCCTAAAATGCTGCTTAGGCCATAGATGGCAGTTTGTCCGGCAAGTTTTTTTAGTGTGCCCATGGGTTGCTGGATCACTTACTCTCCACGGAAGACAGGCTTTCTTTTCTCTAAAAACGCCGAAGTACCTTCCTTATAGTCTCCCGATTTGACGCAGCGCGCAAAGGAGTTTGCTTCAGTTTGGTAGCCATTTTCTTCTAAAAATACGGCATTCACGCAATCGACAACCATGCCAATTGCAAGGGGTGCTTTACCCATGATTTTTTCGATGATCGCTTCCGCGCCAGAGATTGCTTCCTGCTTGGTTGGAAATACATGGTTGACGAGTCCTAGTGATTTGGCTTCTTCGGCACCAATCATGTCACCGGTCATCATCAACTCATTGGCTTTGCCTCGGCCTACCAGGAGGGTGAGTCGCTGGGTGCCGCCATAACCTGGAATGATGCCAAGATTCACTTCCGGCTGACCAAATTTGGCATTGGAAGTTGCAATCCGCATGTGGCAAGCCATTGCCAATTCACAGCCACCACCCAAGGTGTAGCCGTTGGTTACGGCGATTACTGGCTTGTGGCAATTTTCGATCATTGCAAAAATTTCTTGTCCGCTCTCTGCAAATTTCCGTGCATTGACCTCATTGAGGGAGGCGATTTCGGTGATGTCTGCGCCAGCTACGAATGCCTTCTCGCCAGCTCCAGTTAGGATGACCGCCTTGATGGCTTTGTTGTCCATGACTTGATCAAAAACTGTCCTCAATTCAGCTAAGGTTTCGAGGTTCATTGCGTTGAGTTTATCCTCTCGATTTATAGTTAGGTACAGGATACCTTGCCTTTCTTCGGTGAGAATATTGACAAATTCAGACATAGTCATGCAGCATAGTTCAAACAAATATACCTCCCCCTCCAAGAATGCCAAATTCATAGGTAGATAAAAAACCAAATAATGGCCAAAATGACCTGAAATTGACTATTTTTTATTCATTTCATAACGAGAATTTCTGAACTGGAGCAAGTCTTTTTCGTTGTTATTCCTTACTTTTGCGGCACCAAACGACAAGAATCTAAACCCCAATACAGCGATGAGCTCCAAAACAAAAATCACCGTAGCCTATGGCGACGGAATCGGCCCTGAAATCATGAATGCTACTTTGGCAATCTTAGACGCTGCTGGAGCTCAGTTGGAGTACGATGTAATCGAAATTGGAGAAAAGGTGTACCTCAAAGGAATTAGTTCAGGGATGGAGCCCAAGGCGATTGATTCGCTTCGGGCCAACAAGGTTTTTTTGAAATCTCCCATCACCACCCCACAAGGTGGAGGCTTCAAGTCCCTCAATGTGACCACACGAAAGTCCTTTGGGTTATATGCCAATGTACGCCCTTGCAAAGCCTATGCACCTTTTATCAAAACGCATTTTCCAAAAACGGATTTGGTAATCATTCGGGAGAATGAAGAGGATTTGTATGCAGGAATTGAACACCGCCAAACTCAGGAGGTGTATCAATGTTTGAAGGTGATTTCTCAGCCGGGGTCTGAAAAAATCATTCGTTATGCCTTTGAGTACGCCAAGAAATATGGCCGCAAAAAGGTGACCTGCATGACCAAGGACAATATCATGAAGTTGGCGGACGGTCTGTTCCATAAAACCTTCATTGACATAGCGAAGGAATATCCGGGAATTGAAACCGATCACAAAATCATCGATATTGGAACAGCCTTGATCGCCGATCGCCCTGAGATTTTTGATGTAATCGTGACGCTCAACCTTTATGGAGACATCATCTCCGACGTGGCAGCACAGGTGACTGGATCGGTTGGCTTGGGCGGTTCTGCGAACGTGGGCGCTGAAGTAGCTATGTTTGAGGCGATTCACGGTTCTGCACCCGATATCGCGGGCAAGGACATAGCCAATCCATCAGGTCTACTCAATGGAGCCATCATGATGCTCGTTCACATCGGGCAACCAGAAATAGCAGAGAAAATCTCCAACGCCTGGATGAAAACTCTAGAAGATGGAATTCATACCGGAGACATATACCAAGAAGGGCTGTCTGCCAAGAAAGTAGGAACTCAGGAATTTGCACAGGCCGTCATTGCTCGCTTGGGACAAACACCTAGTCAAATGACTCCAGCTTCCTTTGGCAAAGAAAGCAATGCTCCGATGGATGTAACCTTACGACCTAAGCCAAAGGCAAAGAAGGAATTGATAGGAGTAGACATGTTCCTAGACTGGGATCAGGACAACAGGGATCCCAACATCTTGGGTAATCTCCTCAATCAACTAGATACAGGGGGATTGAAATTGAGTCTAATCACCAATCGCGGCGTCAAGGTATTTCCTGATGGCATGAAAGAAACCTTCTGCACGGATCATTGGAGATGCCGCTTTAAGGTAGGTGAAGGGGAAACCCTCAGCCATGCTCAGGTGATAGACCTGCTCCAAAAAGCCGAAAAGCTTGGACTTGATTTCATCAAGACAGAACACCTCTACACCTTTGATGGAGTGAAAGGATTCTCACTCGGTCAAGGAGAATAATTCGCATTTTCAAGAAGAAGGGGAAAGTAATTTCCCCTTCTTCTTTTTAGTACATTTGCAGGACTCAAGTTTTGGCAAACGCATTGAATCCCATGCAAAAGCGCGTTTTAATCATCACCTATTATTGGCCTCCGAGTGGAGGTTCGGGTGTTCAGCGTTGGTTGAAGTTTGCCAAATACCTTCCCGAAGCAGGTTGGGAGCCTGTGATTTTTACGCCTGAGAATCCAGACTTTGATCTCAAAGACGAAACCCTGCTCAAGGAAATTTCTCCCAATCTGGAGGTGATCCGCTTTCCGATTTGGGAACCCTACCAACTGTTTGCTAAAGTAAAAAAGCAAGGAAAAAGCCATCCTGGTCGTATCCTCGAACAACAAAAAAAGGGGTTTTTAGAAAAAGCAGCCATCTGGTTGCGCGCAAATCTACTTGTTCCAGACCCTCGGTTATTTTGGGTGAAGCCCTCCGTTCAATTTCTCAACCAGTTGCTTCAAGAAGGGCAATTCGAAGCGATCATCACGACTGGGCCTCCGCATAGCATCCACTTAATTGGGCAGAAGCTCAAGAAAAAGCACGATATTCCTTGGCTTGCCGACTTCAGAGACCCCTGGTCTCAATGGGAGTTCTTGGATACCCTACCCATGTTGTCTTTTATTCGTGGAAGACACGAAGCCTTGGAGCGTAAAGTCTTACGGCAAGCCGATGTGGTGGTGACCATTTCCCCAACCTTTCAGCGGGACTTGGAAAAACTGTCGGGAAGAAAAATTGAACTTATTACCAATGGGTATGATCCAGCCGATATTCCGTCTGATTTTAAGCCTCGACCCAAGCTTGCCAAAAGCCTGCACCTCGTCTACACCGGCATTATCGATGCTATCCGTAATCCGCTGCCTTTGATGCAGGCGCTCAAAGCGGAATTTGAAGTTGGAGGGGAAGAGGTTTCATGGACTTTTGTGGGGAAGGTAAGCGAGCAGGTGCAGCAGCAGGTGGAGGCTGATTCTTGGTTACAGACCCACATCCACTTTGCTGGCTATGTACCCCACCATCAGGTGTTTGAATTTTATTCCCATACTGATGCTTTGGTTCTAATTCTGACGGATACAAAAAATGCGAAAGGGAATATTCCAGGCAAACTTTTTGAATACCTTGCTACGGGACTACCTGTTTTGGCTCTGGGTGATCCTCAAGGGGATAGTGCTACGCTACTCAGTCAAGCAGGTGCTGGAGCCGTGATAGGGCATGGAGACCTGAAAGGGATGCAAACCAAACTTCGGGAGCTATATGCCTCAGCAGGCACGCAACAAACGCTCGGATCATTGGAGGCCTTTTCTAGAAAAACGGGAAGCAAGCAGGTAGCTGCGCTTTTGGATAAAGCAGTATTTAGTAACTAGTACAATGATCTGTACGAAGTACCAAGTACAATGATTTGTACGAAGTACCAAGTACAATGTACCAAGATATTTTCTGAGTAGAATTCATGTCCTACTTCGAATCCCTTCTTCGAAATTCTTCAATCGGCGTTCAGCATTCGACATTAGAAAAGTAACAAGTATCAAGTAGCAAGACGCAAGAACCGAGATACAAGAGATTATTGCCTGCGGTATGCAGGTAAGAGATTAGTGAAAGACCTTTCAATTCCTTTGCGTCTCTGCGTCTTTGCGAGAATAAAAAAACTAGGCACCCAGTAATTCTGCGGGGCAGGCTGCAAAGCCGCCAAGGCTTGCGGTAGGCAGGCGCAGCGGAGTCTATTTCTATCATATTTCCAATGTATTTCCAGTTCTGTACTTTGTACTTCGCCTGCCTGCCGCCAGGCAGGTACCTGGTACATTGTACAATCCAAGATACCAAGTCCGTATAACTAATTAAATTTTTTCTACTTTTCGGAATGTCAAGTCCTTCTTCACTTCTGTTTGTAGCTGCCTCACTTTGTTTGTCTGTGTTTTTTGCAAGTTGGCTCACCCGATTTTCATGGGGCAAGTCGGTGGGAACGCCCATTTTTGTGATCTTGATTTGCGCGATTTTAGCCAATACAGGGGTGATTCCAAGTGCCATGGATGGGCATCCCGTTTACGATGGCGTGTTTACCTACCTTGCGCCCTTGGGTATATTTATTGCCCTGCTCGAAGTTGATCTCAAAAGCTTGAAAAAAGCGGGGCTCCCTTTGCTGCTTTTGTTTTTACTAGGATCGCTAGCCACGGTTGTTGGGGTACTCGTGTCCTGGATACTTGTCCAACCGGCAGAAGCGATTGGCCCTTTGGCTCCAGCAGTGGCGGGCATGTATACGGGAACCTACATCGGGGGAGCCATCAATTTCAACGCAATTGCCCTGCACTACAAGGTCAATGAGGCAGGAACCTTATTTGCGGCAACTACTGTAGTGGATAATTTGGTGGGTACACCTTGGATCATTGCTACCTTAATACTGCCCAAATACTTGCAAAAACTCTTTCCTCGCAAAAAATTAGCATCTGCTTCTTCAGGGGAAAAAGTCCAATCTCAAGAATCGATTTCCATTGGATCTATCTCCTCGGTACTCGCTTTGGCTTTGTTGGGGATGGCTGTAAGCAAAGCGGTGTTCACCTGGTATCCGCAGGTACCTGAAATCCTTGTGCTAACTTCCTTAGCCTTGGTCCTTGCTCAATTTCCAGCGGTACAGCAGCTACGCGGAAAGCATACTTTAGGCTACTTCTTAATCCTCGTATTTTTGGCTGTGATTGGTACCCTCTGTGATTTGACAGCTTTAATGGGTGTAGGAGACTTGGCTTTTACCCTGATTTTGTTTGTAACCATTCTGGTTCTGGTTCATGGCTTAGTGATTTTTGGAGTAGGCTCCCTTTTCAAAATGGACTGGGACATGATTGCTGTAGCCTCTCAAGCCAATATTGGAGGCAATACCACTGCCTTGGCAGCAGCGGAAAGCCTTGAGCGCCCTGATTTGTTGATCCCTGGAGTTCTAGTTGGAAGTTTGGGGAATGCCATTGGCACCTACATCGGATTTGCTGTTGCCAGCGGCTTGTTTTAAATTAGGCCAACCCAAACGAACCACCCAAACTTAATTTTATGCAATCCAGTGTTTTAACCGAGCTTTTCTTGCCTTTTTCGCTAGCAGTCATCATGTTTGGCATGGGACTGAGTTTGCGTGTAGAGGATTTTAAACGAATTTTGATCTATCCCAAAGCCGTAGGGATTGGCTTACTCAATCAGTTGGTGCTGCTGCCCATTCTGGCATTTGGCATTGTAAAAGCATTTTCTCTTCCTCCAGAACTTGCAGTAGGACTGATGATTTTGGCTGTATGTCCGGGTGGAGCTACCTCCAATTTGATTACCCACCTGGCCAAAGGAGATTCAGCCCTATCCATTACGCTGACGGCATGTTCTTCTGTAATTACCGTGTTTACCATTCCTTTTTTAGTCAATTTTTCCATCTCATACTTTATCCCTGGGGGCGAAGCAAAGCAGTTGGAAGTGGTGGGCACTGTAGTTTCTGTCTTATTCATTACGCTCATCCCCGTAGCATTGGGGATGATTACCCTTGCCAAAGCACCTAGCTTGGCTGAAAAGTGGGATCAGCCCTTTCGGAAAATTTCTACTGTATTCTTTGTGGTGATCGTACTCGCTGCCATTCTAAAAGAAAGGGAGAATCTAGTTCAGTACTTTATTGAAGCGGGACCCGCTGCATTGGCGTTGAATTTAAGCACGCTTGCAGTAAGCTTTCTAATGGCCAAATGGACAGGATTGCCCTTCCGACAAGGATTGACGATAGCCATCGAATCAGGCATCCAAAACGGAACCCTGGGAATTACCATCGCTGCCACCCTTTTGGCCAACTCTGTCATGTCCATCCCCTCTGCGATTTACAGCTTACTCATGTTTGGAACTGCCGCTTTGGTTATCCTTTGGGGCAATAAGGTGGCATCCGCCAGCAAGGTGTCCAACTGATTGGAGCGAATGAAAACGGTTTACCTTCTGATTTTTTTTCTGCTTGGATTACATACTCAGCTTCGTGCCCAGAGTTATTTTGACGAGCGAGGCAAACGCATCTTATACCCGGAATACGAGGAAAAGATTTTAAACGGGCCCTATTTTGGTGTTCCAGGTAAACAATCTGGAGACATGCGGCTGGTACATCGCATGCCGGTAGGCCTTACGGATGCGCGGCTGTTCTACGAGAAGCTCGGAAAAATGGACGCCTTTAAGGCAGGACAACCGCTGGTGGTGATTTTTTATCCAGGCAAGGATGAATGCAATTCTGCCCGCGGCACTTCTGATCCCAAGACACTTTCGAGTGACCACGCAGCAGTGCTCCGCTATGTCAAAAAACATGGCGCTGCAGCACCTGTTTACCTGTACCAGCAGCCGCATGGCTTAGAAAAATATGAGGGCATTCATAGTTGGGCCCCTGATCCGGAGGGAGTTTTTGCGCAGCAGTTCTTTTCGTTTCCCTATCCTTGTAAAAGTTTCGTGGTGCTCAGCCCAAAAGGAAATTACCGAGCGATCCTAGGGGAGTTTCCTATTTCTCAAATCGATGTTGCCCTCAAAAAATTGTAAGATGAATCCTTCCAAACCTGTACTTAGCTTGAGAGAGGCAGAATTTGCCGATTTAGCATCCTTGCTAGATGTAGCCCAAACTTCTTTTGTGCAGGCATTTACCGAAGGCAATAAACCAGAGAATGTACAGGCTTATCTCGCCCAAGCCTTTACGCAAGTTCAGCTCGAAAAAGAATGGAGAAATCCCGCTTCCACTTTTCTACTGGCGAGCTTGGAGGGGAAGTTGGTCGGCTACGCCAAAGTAAACTTGGCTGCTGCCCAAACCGACGTTCAAGACCCTGAGAGCCTAGAAGTGGCCCGATTGTATACCCTAGAGGAAGTATGGGGGAAGGGAATAGGACAGTTTTTGTTGGATGCTGCACTGGGTTTTGCCAAGGAAAAAGGAATGAGCTACGTCTGGCTAGGCGTCTGGGAGCACAATGCTCGGGCCATCCGCTTTTACGAAAAAAACGGATTTAAGACCTTTGGAAGCCATCCTTTTCCTTTTGGAGATGAAATCCAGAACGATTGGTTGATGCGGGTGGAGGTGTGAAGCTGAGTGAGTTCGAAATCCTACTTCTTGCAAGGAAGTTAAGTACGTTGTATTTTTAAATAAAAAATGATGCGCTCTTTTCTAGTTTTTGTTGTGCTGCTGTTCATTGGAACTGCAACTTTTTCTCAGGAAAAAGAGCCCATTCTCATCTTGATTTCCCTAGATGGCTTTCGTCACGATTATGTGGAGCGCTTTCAGCCTGAGAATCTAAGTCGTTTTATTGCTGAAGGAACAGCTGCAAAAGGACTGATACCTTCCTTTCCCACCAAAACCTTTCCGAACCACTACACCATCGCAACGGGGATGCTTCCCGAGCACCATGGCTTGGTGGACAATGCCTTCTACGAACCTTTCAAAGACCAAGTATATACTATGGGCAATCGAGCTATTGTCCAGGATGGCTATTGGTATGGAGGGACGCCGATTTGGGTGCTTGCAGAGCAACAGGGGATCAAGGCAGCGAGTTACTTTTTTGTAGGTACGGAGGCACCGATTCAAGGGGTTCGACCTAGCTATTACTACGATTACGATGGGGGAGTGCCCAACCTTACACGGATTGCTAAGGTGTTTGATTGGCTCAGGCTACCTGAAGTGGATCGGCCGCGTTTGATTACACTCTATTTTTCGGATATGGACGATACGGGACATCGCTATGGCCCCAACAATGACCTGGAGTTGAAAAAAACATTGGATAGGCTTGATCATGAACTCGGTGCCTTGTTTGAAGGGCTCGAAAGCTTCGACCTCCCCATCCATGTGGTGCTAGTCTCAGACCATGGAATGATGGAGGTAAAGCAAGAAAACTTGATTCTGTTGGAGGACTTGACTGAGGGAATTAAAGGACGCGTCGTAAATAATGGGGCTTTGGCTCACCTGCATTTGGAAAACCCAAAGGAGAAGGAACAGGTGATTCAAGTGCTGTTGTCTCGAAATCCAAACATTTCTATCGATGACCTCAGCACAACCGAAAATTACAGCGATTTGACTGCCTTTCCCCAGCGGAAAGGAGACCTCTTGATTCTACCAAAGGAAGGGTATTACTTGACAGATGTAAAGGGAAAGGTCCGCTACCAAAGCAATTCCGCTCGTTTCCAAACCCAAGTGTTTGGAGAGCATGGATTCACCCCACGCTACGAAGACATGCGCGGAATTTTTTATGCAAAAGGACCACAGATTAAGGCAGGATTGGAGATCGAACCTTTCCAAAATATTCACATCTATCCCCTGATGTGTCGGATCTTAAACCTCCCCCTTCCTACGAATCTGGATGGGAAGGCTGCTGTATTGGAACCTATCCTGAAGTAAACAGACTTTTCTTTTTTTAATCTGTAGCGCTTGATTTTAGGAGAACTTCCCCTCCTTCTGATTATAGCGCTCCGACTTATTTTTTGCAGATTTTACTAAAAATCGAGTTTTGCCTTCCATTTTTTGCAGAAAATACTAATCCAACTCTTTCGCGGGCAAGAATTAGTAATTTTTACTAAAAATAAATCACCTAGTCTGTATGTAATTTTCAAATTATCAGGCATTTACAGGTATCTTTCCATTACTTACCAAGCAGGAGAGGGAGCGACAAAAGGGTGATTTTTTAATCTACTTTTTCAGCTAGTTCTTAAGAGGAACGGGCAAGTCTTCTTAAGGGTGATTTTTTCAAATGATTTTTTTCAACTGCTCCTTCTCCTGGTTTGGTGAGTTTTTTTATCGAGGTCTCAAAATAGTTTTTTCCCAATCTTGGTAATCCGTGATGAAAGAGATTTAATCCAGCTTGAGCAGGGAATAGACCATGGAAACTACTCGATTTTCGTAACCACTTGGCTTTACTCAACAGAGAGTATACCTAAGCTGAAAAACTGAATTGGGGGAAAACTCAAACCAATAAACAAATAGCATGAATAAGGAAACCATCAGTAAACTGAATAAATCATTTGAAGAATCCGTTCACGAACAAGACGGAGTCGAATTTTGGTTGGCAAGAGAACTCCAAGAACTTCTTGGCTACACAGATTGGCGAAATTTTGTAAATGCGGTAGACAAAGCCAAGGAAAGTTGTAAAACCATGAAGGAAACCGTTCTAGACCATTTCGTTGACGTCAACAAAATGGTCAAAATCGGTTCTGGAGCGGAGAGAAAGCAGGAGGACATCCTACTTACTCGCTATGCTTGTTACCTGATTGCTCAAAATGGCGACACGAAAAAAGAACAAATCGCGTTTGCACAAAGCTACTTTGCAATTCAAACTAGGAAGCAAGAGTTACTCGAAGAACGGATTCGTCTGAATGAGCGCTTGTATGCTCGTGAAAAATTGGCGGCAACCGAATTAGAGCTTTCCAAAAACATCTACGAAAGAGGGGTAGACCATGCAGGTTTTGCAAACATTCGGAGCAAGGGGGATTGGGCATTATTTGGCGGGTTCACCACCAGTGCTATGAAAAAGAAGTTAGGAATTCCAGAAAATAGACCCTTGGCAGATTTCCTACCTACGATTACGATTACTGCAAAACAATTAGCAACTGAAATCACCAATTTCAATGTACAGCAGCATGATCTGAATGGTGAATCAAGAATTACGGATGAGCATGTAAAAAACAATCAAGATGTTCGAGGGCTTCTAGCAAAAAGTGGAATAAAACCCGAACAACTGCCTGCTGAAGAAGATATCAAGAAACTTGAGCGCAACGTGAAATCTGTGGATAAAGGGCTCGAAAAGAAAAAACCCAAGGGAAAGGATTAGGAAATATGGTGTTTGAATCCAGCCCATCACTCCTCACTTTTTAATAGATTCCTACCCCTCCGCATTCCAATAAGAATGCGCTTTAGCTTTTCTACTTCGGGCGATCAAATGGCAAATTAAAATATATTAATCTTGTAAAATAAATTTTTAAAATAAATATTAATTTAAAAATGAAAAATAATATTAAAATAATATTATTTAAATTTGCTTTTGAAGCCCCGAGAGGGTTATATTGATTCCTCATTAGTTCAGGTGCCAGTATTTTGATTTTTAGAAGGGTACAGGATTTCCGCCCTGCGTATTGCAAAAGGGAGCAAACTTAATTTTTTAAAAATGAAAGCTTTAAAATTTAAAAAGGTGTTGCTTGTAGGGGTATTTGCAGGCTTGTTTTTCCTGCCGGTGACGGCAGATGCCAAAATGTTTGGTCAGGAATGTGAAACGGTAGTTACTGGGGGAGGAGAATCCTGTGTGGTTACCCGTACGATTTGCAAACAGCGGTTTTTTTGGATCAATGTGGGAACACATTTGGCAGATTACGATCAAGATTGTAGTGCTTTTATAAAGTAATCTAATTTGGGGAGAGGGAATCCACCTCTCCCTACATCTTAATAAACTGATTATGAAAAAGATAGGAGTATTTTGTTTTATTTATTTACTGACTTGGCATGCCTCCTTTGGTCAAGAGAGTATAATAATTGAATTGGATCCTGTGGAAATTATTCCTACAGATAAATTGTTGGTTTATTCCAATTTTTCTAAAAAGCACAGGGAAAACAACTCCACTGTACGAGGCCCTTCAGGAAGCAAAAAAATCGCTACCGTTTCGGGATTTAAAAATCCTGAAAAATCTACCATAGAATTGGAGGGGCTAGAATTCTTCTTCAATTACAACTGGAGCAAGGATTCTTCTGGCTTCTACGTACAACCTGTGGTGGTGGGAGAAGATGGATTACCGATAGGGGGTGGTGCAGATTTTCCAGAAAAATACTTGGTAACCAGCAAGCTACGTAACCGAATTTTTATTGACTTGTCCTCCAAGGGCATCCACTTGGCTCCCCAAGAACGGGTGCTGCTAGGCATTCGGTTTATAGAAAATGTCAATCCCGAAACGCCAAATCTGTTTAACATTACGGCATTGAGTGGTAGAATGGATGATTCCACTTATCTCTTGTATTGGGATGGTCGGGTACCAGAGAAAATACTCGATTCAGGTAAGAATTCTGCTGGGTTGAAATATTCTGTGGTGTACAAATTGAAAGAATAACTTAATTGGTGAAGGGGTAGGATTTCTTGGTGTCTTCCTAGATTTGTGGCTAAAAACTCTTATCCCATCTCCCTACCCCTCCGCATTCCAATAGGCCATTCGCTCCATACGCTGCACCTCAAGGGAG
>Ga0209400_1000817_pt1 | contig 26964 bp, 25 predicted proteins | sample M_130807_EF_Meta_FD_187313 | JGI IMG/M metagenome (GOLD analysis project Ga0209400, IMG submission 187313) | Freshwater microbial communities from Lake Montjoie, Canada to study carbon cycling - M_130807_EF_MetaG (SPAdes) (version 2) | ecosystem: Environmental > Aquatic > Freshwater > Lake... | reverse complement strand
AGATTATGTTCATAGAATTGGAAGAACGGCACGCGGAACCAATACAAAAGGAACGGCCATCACCTTTATCAATGACAAGGATCAAAAAAGATTCGATGCAATTGAAAAATTAATCGAGCGGGAAATTCCTAAAAGAACCATTCCTGAATCAATCGGAACATCACCTGTTTACAATCCTTTGGCTAAAACCACTTTCAAACGCAAACCCTTTAAACCAAATTTCAAGAAGAAAAATGGCTGAACCAATTCCTGAATATTCACACGCACAATTGGCCCTCAGAAATGGACAAGACAAGCCGGAAATTTGGGTGGCCTATGAAGGGAAAATCTATGATGTAAGTAAAAGCAGACTTTGGCGAAATGGCAAACATTACGAACATTGGGCTGGTCAGGATTTAACAAATGAAATGAAGGATGCCCCTCATTTGGCTACTGTTTTTGATAAATTTGAACAAGTAGGTATCTTAAAAAAATAAAACAGGAACAAATGTTCCAATCGCTTTCAAACATTGTATTTAATTTTGCATCCATAAAAAAATGACATGGAAGATTTAATCAATATTCCCTTACAAGAAATTCCAGACAGATTGGAAGAACTCAAATCTTTTTCAGCCAAGTACACAATGGAGGTAGTTGGAGAAATTTAACCCATTTAGAAACTATATAAAATGAATTTTCAAGAAATCATTCAATCTGACAAACCTGTATTGGTTGACTTCTTTGCAACCTGGTGCGGTCCTTGCAAAATGATGTCACCAATTTTACAAGACTTGGCAAAAGAAATGGGCGAACAGGTTCGTATTCTGAAAATAGATGTAGACAAAAACCCAGCTGCTGCACAGGCTTTTCAAGTACAAGGGGTACCTACATTGATTATTTTCAAACAAGGTCAAATTAAGTGGAGGCAATCGGGCGTGGTACAATTGCCTCAGCTCAAACAATTATTGCGTTCTTTTTGTTAAATTAACCAAGCGATTCTTAAATTCGTAATGCGATGACAATAAAAAAATATATCATGACAATGATGGTACTGTTTAGCAGTACTGTGTTTTTGGTTTCATGCCAAAACAAACAAAACAATGCCGGTGGCAAATTGAGTGCAAAAGAGTTCAATCAATATTTGACGGAGCATCCAAATGCACAATTGATAGACGTAAGAACAGCTGAAGAATTCAATGAAGGGCATATCAAAGGCGCAAAAAATTTGGATATCAACCAAGATGGCTTTGAGGCTAAACTGAATGAATTAAACAAAGAAGAACCCGTTTTGGTTTACTGTTTATCTGGCGGTAGAAGCGGAAGTGCAGCGGGCATGTTAAGAAGCAAAAACTTCAAAACAGTATACGAAATGCCTGGTATTTTGAAATGGAATGCAGAAGGATTGCCATTGGAAACAAGCGGAAATCAAAATGCTTCAGCAGACCAAGGAATGACAAGCGAAAGATTTGCTGAACTGACCAAAGAAAAAGAATATGTATTGGTTGATTTTTTTGCTGTATGGTGCAAACCTTGTAAGCAAATTGGCCCAATGGTTGAAAAAATAAGCAAAGAGAAGAGTGACAAACTAAAGCTTGTAAAAATTGATGCTGACTTGAACCCAAGTTTATTACAAAAAATGGGCATTGATGGTATTCCAGTATTACAATTGTACCACAATGGTGTGAAAGTTTGGGAACACATGGGCTTGATTGATGAAGCCAGCTTTTTGAAAGAAACCAAACTGTAATATCTGCTATTTATTTCTTCCTGATGTTTCTGAGATGGTATGAAATTCTATCTCAGGAAAATCTGTTTTTGCATAGGTCATATTCCATTCAGATTCGGCTAAAAATACAGGATTGCCCTCTTTGTCTTTTGCAATAGCATGCGCTTTTCTGTGTAAGAATTGTTCCAATATCTTTTTGTCTTTACATGAAATCCAAAATGCTTTGTAATATTTCATGGGTACAAAAGCACACTTGGCACCATATTCATGTTCCAACCTAAATTGAATCACTTCAAACTGGAGTTCTCCAACAGTTCCAATTATTTTTCGATGACCTGGTTCTTGAATAAACAATTGTGCAACACCTTCTTCTGTTAATTGACTGATTCCTTTTTCTAATTGTTTCGTTTTTAAAGGATCTCTGTTTTCTAACTCTTTGAAAATTTCTGGAGAGAAGCTTGGAATACCTTGGAATTGCAGTTGTTCTCCTTCAGTTAACGTATCTCCTATTTTAAAATTTCCACTGTCGTATAAACCAATTACATCACCCGGCCATGCTTCGGAGGTTAAAATTTTCTCATTTGCCATGAAGGTAGTGGGGTTGGCAAATTTTAGTTTCTTGCCTGTTCTGGTATGGAAATAAAATTTATTCCTTTCAAATTTTCCAGAACATATTCTTAAGAATGCAATGCGGTCGCGGTGGTTGGGGTCTAAATTGGCATGTATTTTAAATACAAAACCCGTGAGTGCATTTTCATTGGCACTGACTTCTCTTTCTATTGCTGGACGATTTTTAGGGCTAGGAGCAATGTCTAAAAAGGTTTCTAATAATTCTTGAATCCCAAAATTATTGATGGCACTTCCAAAAAATACAGGCGCCAACAAACCACTCTGGTACAATTCAATATCAAAAGGCTCGTATAAACCTTCAATTAATTCAGCATCCTCTCTTAATTTGTTGGCATCTTTTTCAGGTAAATGTTTGAGTAATTCACTTGAATCTAATCCTGAAATTTGAATCACCTCATCGGCCAATTGGGTTTTATTTGTTTCGAATAAATTGAGCGATTTCTTATACAAATTATACACCCCTTTAAAAGTAGCTCCTTGATTAATTGGCCATGACAAAGGCCTGGTTGATATGCTTAATTTTTGCTCTAATTCCTCTAATAAATCAAAAGGGTCTTTTCCTTCCCTGTCCATTTTATTGACAAAAATGATAACTGGCGTGTTTCTCATTCTACATACCTCCATCAATCTTTCAGTTTGCTCCTCTACCCCTTTTACACTATCAACTACAAGAATTACACTGTCTACTGCTGTTAAGGTTCTGTAAGTATCTTCAGCAAAATCTTTGTGACCAGGCGTATCTAAAATATTGATCCTTTTGTCTTTGTATTCAAATGCCATGACAGAGGTTGCAACCGAAATTCCTCTCTGTTTCTCAATCTCCATGAAATCGGAGGTGGAAGTTTTTTTGATCTTATTGCTTTTTACCGCTCCTGCAACCTGAATAGCACCGCCAAACAACAAGAATTTTTCTGTTAATGTGGTTTTACCAGCATCCGGGTGACTGATAATTGCAAAAGTTTTTCTTTTGTTGATTTCTTCAACCAAGCTCATACGCCTTTTTTTGATTCTATGAGCCGCAAAAGTATCTGATTTCAGTTAAATAATTGAATCAAAGCTCAAATCAAATCAAATTGAATTATTTTTGGAAACCGTGAATGACTTTACTTTCAATCCTTACACCACTGAGCTGCCCATTGTTTCAGTAATTTCAGACTTACTCCATTTAGCAAAGCGCTATCACCGAATTATTTTAAAAGCCGCTCCTGGGGCTGGAAAAAGCACATTGGTTCCATTGTGTTTATTGAATGAAGCTTGGCTTGAAAACAAGAAAATAATTTTATTAGAACCACGACGATTGGCTGCAAGAAATGTGGCCTACAGAATGGCTGAATTGCTGAATGAGCAAATTGGAGAAACGGTTGGCTATCGCATTCGATTTGAATCTAAAATCAGTTCAAAAACCCGAATTGAAGTAGTAACAGAAGGTATTTTAACCAGAATGCTACAAAGTGACAATGCCATTGAGCAGGTGGGTTTGGTTATTTTTGATGAGTTTCATGAACGCAATTTACATGCAGACTTGGCTTTGGCTTTGTGCTCGGCTGCACAAGAAATACTTCGACCCGATTTAAAAATATTGTTGATGTCGGCAACCATGGAAACCAGTCATTTGTCGGCCTTGTTAAAAGCGCCTGTTATAGAAAGCGAAGGTCGGCAGTACCCTGTTGATGTTCATTATGTAAGTGGTCAAGACGCATTTATGATAGCTGAAACAGCAGCAAAAGTTACACAGCAAGCCGTGAAAAATAATGAAGGTGATGCCCTGGTATTTCTTCCAGGAGAATCTGACATCAAAAAAGCGGAGATGTTACTCAAGCATGCATTGCCTGAATTTTCTATACATCCTTTGTTTGGTAAACTTTCACAACACCTTCAACAGGCAGCCATCATCCCAAATAAATTTGGCAAAAGAAAAATAGTATTGGCAACCAATATTGCAGAAACCAGCTTAACCATTGAAGGAATAAAAATTGTGGTGGATAGCGGGCTTGAAAAAACAAATCAGTTCGACCCAAAATCGGGACTCAGTAAATTAGAAACCGTTCAAATTAGTAAAGACGCAGCGGAGCAAAGAACTGGAAGAGCTGGAAGACTTAGCGCTGGCGTATGCTTTCGCATGTGGAGCAAAATAGACCACGAGCGACTACCCTTACAAAGAACCCCTGAAATTTTAGAAGCAGATTTAGCCAGTTTGGTCTTAGAACTTGCCAATTGGGGCATTGAAAATCCAGCTGAATTACTTTGGGTGACAACTCCACCTGTTGCACACGTATCTCAAGCCATAGAATTGCTTGAATTATTAGAAGCAATAGAAAAAGGTAAAATCACTGCACATGGCAAACAACTGCACCGTTTGGCTTGTCATCCCAGAATTGCACACCTATTATTGTCTGCTAAAACCAGCAGTCAAATTGCCTTGGCTTGTGATATTGCAGCTGTATTAGAAGAAAAAGATCCGCTTCCAAAAGAAGCAGGTATAGCTATTTGTTTACGCATAGAATTGCTTAGAAGGGCAAGACAAAACAAGCAAATGGGGAACAAATTGAACAGGATAAACATGTTGTCTGAATTTTATTGTTCGTTGATGCAAGTTGAACAAGAAAATGATGTATTTGACCCCTATGAGGTTGGATTGCTTATATCTTATGCATACCCTGAAAGAATAGCCTCAGCAAGACCTGGGAACAACGCGCAATTTCTTTTGTCAAATGGGAAAATTGCTGCAGCAGGCCACCGAGATGATTTGGCAAACGAACCTTGGTTGGCTATTGCACACTTAGATGCAAGAAATGGATTAGGGAAAATATATTTGGCAGCACCCATTCAACCCAAAGATTTAATTTTTAGAGTTAAAGAAGTAGAGACTGTAAAATGGGATAGCAGAAATGAAGAATTAATTGCCGTAAAAGAATTGAAAATTGGGAACATCATTTTACAATCAAAGCCCCTATCTCAACCGAGTCAAGAAGCAATTACACAAGCACTACTAGATGCGATCAGAAAAGATGGCAATCAATTGTTAGACCTTTCAGAAAATATGATCCAATTGTTGGCAAGATACAATTCTTTGTGTAGTTGGGAGCCCTCATTGAATCTTCAAAGAATAACAATGGAATCTTTACTCAATACACCAGAAAAATGGCTGAGCCAATACCTCACCAATATCAAACAAGCAGAAGATTTCAAGAAGATAAATACTTTAGATGCTTTGAAAAACCATTTGGGTTACGAAACAGTTGAACTCATTCAAAAATTATGTCCAAGCCAATTAAAAGTACCAAGTGGATCTGAAATAAAAATTACTTATACCCAAACAGGTGATGCCCCTAAAATTGAAGTACGCATTCAGGAAGTATTTGGCTTGAAAGAAAGTCCTAAAATCTGCCATGGAAAAATTGAAGTATTGTTCAGTTTGTTATCGCCTGGCTTCAAACCTGTTCAATTGACTAAAGATTTAAAAAGCTTTTGGGACAATACTTATCCAACCATCAAAAATGAATTGAAAAGAAGGTATCCTAAACACAGCTGGCCGGAGAATCCTTGGGAAGCAACTCCTACCAAAAAAACGATTTCAAAACCTAAAAAATAACTTATAATTTCTCAAAAATGGCAGTAGCCAAATCTTTTGATAAAGGCTTAACAATATAGCCTTTCACCGCATCAAACTCTTTTGATTTGATTAAATCGCCCTCGTAGTTAGAAGATGTAAGGATATAGATAGGCATTTGAACGCGTTTGTCTAATAGACTAAATTTATTTAAAAACTGCCAACCATCCAAAACAGGCATGTTCAAATCCAGAAACAAAATATCTGGAATTTCTGTTGAACCAGATAAACTTTTGAGGTAATCCAATCCTTCTTGTCCATCCAAGCATTCCTTAACTACTTCAGCAATTAAGGTCTTCTTAATGATCAGTGAACTTAAAAAATTACTCACCTTGTCGTCATCTATCAGTAATACTTTTTTCACGTTTTTTTGTCTTGAAAATGAATTATTAGTCTAATTTAATGCTTTTTTAGGATTTTGAATAGGAATTGAAATTACAAAAGTAGTTCCCTTGTTTTCTTCACTTTCAACAGCCAAACTGCCTCCCAAAGCTTCCAATTGAGATTTTACCAAATACAATCCCAAACCCTTCCCTTCTACATGAGAGTGAAAGCGCTGATACAGTGTGAACAGTCTGTTTTTGATTTTCTCCGTATTCATGCCTAAGCCGTTGTCTGTAAATCGAATAATGTAGTTCGTACCTATTGTTTCTGTTGTTACTGTTATTTCTAAATTTCTTTCTGAAGAGCGGTATTTGATGGCATTTGTAATCAAATTGGTAAAGGTGCTATTAAGAACTGATTTTGTGAAATAAATACTATCCTTCTGACTAAAATCAGCTGTAACTGTTCCTTCTACTTTTTTGATTTGTTCAGCATTGTCTTGAATACAATTGTAAAATATTTTTGAAATTGAACACATATCTTTTATTTCAGATTGGGTTCTATCCTTGATTCTTGTTACTTCTAACAAATCGTTCAATGTATCTGAAATACGTTCGGCAGATTGTTTAAATTTAACAATCAATTCTTTGTTTATTTCTGATGATGGATCTTCATAGTCATAATATTCTAATAAGGCATTTAAATTGATGACAGGAGCCCTTAAATCGTGCGAAGTGATATATGCAAAACGTTTCAAATCTTCGTTCTGTTTTGATAACTCTTGTGCAAGTGCTCTCAAATTATCTTCAGCAGATCTAATTTCGGTAATATTGCCGAATACCGCCAAAATATAGTCGCTTCCTTTGTTTGAGAAACAGTTGCCCAAAATTAAAATTTTCAATTTCTCTTTGCCTTGTACTTTCATGCCAACTTCACAAACCAAGTCCTGGTCTTGTTGTAAGTATATTCTTTGAATGGCCTGTAAAAGTGCAAACTTATCCGAGTCGCTCACCAAATCAATGACAGACTTAAATCTGATTTGATGGTTTTCAGCTTTGAATAAATTTTCGAAAGCTTTGTTGATGTCAATAATCTTTTCTTTGTGAAGCACTGCAACTGGAACTGGCATTTGTTCCAAAAGTTTCCTGTTTAATTCAGAGGATTCTTTAAGCAAAGTTTCATTTTGCTTTTTATCTGTAATATCTGTACAAACAACAAGGAGTAAATAGTCTTCTGATTCATCAATTTGAATAGTTCTAGCCACTTCATATACATTGATGAGTGTTCCATCTTTTTTATGTTTGATCAATTCCCATTGATGCTCTTTGTCGTTTTCTTCAAAACATGTTTTTAAAGTAGAATTTACTGCTGCATGGTATTGCTCCGGAAATACACCCAAAACTGAATTGCCTACCAATTCCTCAAAATTATAGCCTAATTGAATAACCGCCGCTTCATTCACATCTAAAACAGTTCCTTGTCTGTTCAAAATAAATACCATTTGAGGATTGCTTTCAAACAAAGCTTTGTATCTTAACCTGCTTTTCTTGAGCTCGTTTTCTGCCAATACACGCTCAGTTATATCTAAACCATAACCTATGACCAAGCTTACTTCATTTTTATCATTCTTCACTGGATGGAATTTCCTGAGTACAAATTGATCCTTTCCATCCACATTGCTATATTCATCCATCCAAATGGTATCACTGGACGTCAGCATCACATCTTTGAATGCCTGTCCTCTTCTCTCAATAAATCTGGTATTTTTTGGTTTTCTGTATTCAATATAGTCCAAGTCCGTTTTTCCAATAATCCACTCTCTTACATCTCTGCTCTTTATACCATGGTGATTGACATATAAGTATTTTTGATCTGGAGAAAATACCGCTAAATCTACTGGAATATTATCGAGAATTTCTTTATAAAATGCTTCTTGTTGATTGACCTTTTCTTCTGCTTGTTTTACCAATGTAACATCGTTAAAATAAACATTGGTATAACCCTTTTTTAATTGAGGAGAAAAGCTCACACTGTAATTATTGCCATGTAATTCTAATGTATCAATTACATTTTTTTTAATTGAAATGGCTTGTAAACAATTTTCCCTTAAAAACTTGTTAAAGCTGTCATGTTCATTCAAGTTGAGCTCCTTGAAATTCTTTATAAAAGAAGGATTACTGTAGGTCAAATGCAATGTTTGATGATCTATACGAGTTACAGGATTTGGATTTTCATAAGGAAAACTCGCAAGCATTTCTAATCTTTCTTTCCAAAAATTGAACTTTCTAAGGTGGAGCCTAATTGAATCAATAAGTTCATCTATTAGCAATGGTTTTAACAAAAAATCATCAGCCCCTTTTTGCATGACTTCTCTAAAAACTTGTTGATTGGCTTCTTTAGAGAGTAGGATCAGTGGAATATACTGGTCTGGCTGATGTATTCGCATTTCTCTGAGTACGTCTATGCCTGTTTTTTTAAACAAATCATAGTCACAAACAATTAAATCAAAACGAATCTCTTTTATTCTTTTTATGATCAGTTCATCATTGGTATAAGCTTCAATAAACAATCCAATTCCTCCAATTGCACTAACAATTTCTGATGCTAATTTTTTATCTGATTCTATCAATAAAATTCGATGGTGCATATTTAAAATTGTTAAATAATGAGGGATTATTAAAACTACCTTAAATTAAAAATAGGATTTTTATTTCAATTTTTAACCAATTTTAAGTTTTCTTCAATTCTCAACATTGTTAAATTTTATCAAAACAAATTGCTTGATAGCTTCCACTTCTGTATCTGATATTTTGGGATTGGCAGGCATAAGGCTATTGTATTGTATGCCGTTCACCAGAATAGAACCCTGCATCCCTTTCACTATTATCTCTTTTAAAGTTTGTGGATTGGCTAGAATAAAATCAGCATTTTTCAATGGCGGTATCAATCTTTTCAAACCACTTCCATCATCGCCATGGCAGTTTGCACAGTTTTTTTGGTACAATTCATAGCCTGAGGCCAACTGCACTGTGGAAGATGAATTGGTATCAAGATTGCAAGCATACAAGAGGATTGAAATCAATATCAAAAAGCTACTCTTCTTCATTTTTCAATCGTTTGATATCGTTGATGAGCTTGTCAGTTTCATCGGCATTGGTGCCATCATAAATTCCCCTTACTCTTCTTTTTTTGTCAATTAAAATCAAGCCTCCACTGTGCACAAAACCACCCGGTTCTGTTGAATCAACAATAGCTGAGGCATAATATGATTTTTCAGCCAATTGATAGGTGTAATTTCTATCGGCCCTCAAGAAATACCAATTGCTATTGTTGACACCTAATTTATCTGCATAATCATAAAGTACCGAAACCGAATCATGTTCTGGGTCTATGGTATGAGAGAGGATGAAGAAATTGGTATCAGTACCTAATGCTTCATTTACCTTCAATAAATTGCGTTTCATTCTAGGGCAAATACTAGGACATGTGACAAAGAAAAAGTCTGCTACGTATATTTTGTTTTGGATTTGTGCAGCCGTAAATACCTGTCCATATTGGTCTTGAAATTGAAAATCTGGTATGGTTTGATAAAGGGTATCTATGATTTCCTTGTCTCCTTCTTTGCGAATGACAACATCTCTATTTCCAAGAATTGGCAAAGAAGGACTGCCACAAGCCAATAAAAAAAGGAAAGGAATTAAGATAAATTTATTTTTTTTCATGTAGGATGTTTTTGGCCTCAATAATGGATTGTAGGGTAAATTCTTTCAATGTTTTCATGTATTGAATTTGAGCCTGATAAAATGCAATTGCAGTATCAGATGCTTGATTGGGTTCTTGGTAATGTCGCATCCATTCTAACATGTCTTGATCAGCTTTATGCAAATGAAAAGAGAGCTGTTGCAAACTGTCTTTTGAAATGCTGGTTTCTTTCAAATGATTGATTTCATCTTTGAGCTGGAGAATCTCATTGCTGTGCTTCATGACTTCATCATGCAAATCCATTAGTTCTTTGTCAAGTAAATTTACTTCCTTATTGCTGGTACAAGCAATTGCCAGTAAACCAATGAATGCCAATTTTTTCATGTGCAACAAAACTAATTCAAAAAAATGCCAATCAAAACAAAACCAAGCACAGCTTTCAAACAAAAAAAGTATTTTTACAGCATGATGAGTGATAAAACCCATTTCAATGATTTCAATGTTCAATTCATAAAACTGAGCCAAACAAAGAAACTGCATCCTTATTTAATCACAAGCACCTCTTTGGTATTGTTGTCAATTCCTGCTTCGTTGTTATTTCATGAAATTTTTATTTTACTAGGAGGCCTATTTGTAGACACCCTTCTCACTTTTTACATATTCAAATTAAACGTAGAAAACTGGACCTTTTTTGTTTACAAACCGCTGCTGCTCTGGAAGGCTAAAATGTTACTTTTATTGCATACCATTGCCGGGAATTATACGAAGTAATTGCCCTGATTTAAAGCCAGCACAAAGAAATTTGAAAGTTCTTGCTTAATATTGTTGTTATACAATATGAAATTATTATTCAGCTATTTAAAGCCTTATCGATCTATTTTGTTCTTGGCCTTGTTATTGGCATCGGTGAACCAAATATTTTCAATGCTTGACCCTTATATTTCCCAGTTTATCATTGACAATTACTTACTGAAAGCCAAAACGCTGGAATCAAGTGTTTTTATCAATGGCGTTCTCAAATTGTTACTAGGAGCAATTGGCGTTGCTTTTGTTTCAAGGGTTGCCAAAAATTTTCAAGATTATTTTACCAATGTCGTCATTCAAAAAGTGGGTGCAGATATTTACTCAAGTGGAATCAAACATTCGCTTGCACTCTCCTTTGAAGCATTTGAAGACCAAAGAAGTGGAGAAACACTTGGTGTTTTACAAAAAGTGAGACAAGACACCGAAAAGTTAATTCAGTCGTTCATCTCAGTGTTGTTTACCACATTTATTGGATTACTTTTTGTTAGCTATGTTGCCTTACAAGTAAATTGGCTCATTTTACCTGTTTTTATTTCCGTTATTCCCTTACTTGGAACATTGAGTTCAATTTTGAGTAAACGCATCAAAAAAATGCAAAAACTAATTGTGGGTGAAACTACGCAATTGGCCGGCTCTACTACTGAATCTTTACGCAATATAGAATTGGTTAAAAGTTTAGGATTAACCCAACAAGAGATTCTTAGGTTGAATACCACTACCAATAAAATTTTAACCTTAGAGCTTAAAAAAGTTCGTTTTATCAGGAGTTTGAGCTTTATTCAAGGTACCTCAGTAAATTTACTCAGAACAGCCATCATGTTTGTGATGATGTATCTGATTTTTAAAAATGAAATATCGGTTGGACAATACTTCATGATGATGTTTTATTCCTTTTTTATTTTTGGTCCCTTGCAAGAACTTGGGAACCTCTTCAATATTTATAGAGAGGCGGAAGTAAGTTTTGCAAATTTCAAAAAGATATTAGACACCCCAGCTGAAGCAAAACCTATCAACCCAATACAAATAGATAAACTAGAAAAACTAGCTTTCAATCAAGTTGGATACAAATACAATGGCTCTAATAGAGCAGCATTAGATCAGATTTCATTTGAAGTGAAAACGGGTGAAACCATTGCTTTTGTTGGCCCTTCTGGTTCAGGAAAATCTACTTTGGTAAAACTAGTGGTGGGTTTATACAAGGCCCAGACAGGACAAATTACCTACAACGAAGTTCCAGCAGCTCAAGTAAGTTTAGATGAATTAAGAGAACAAATTGGCTTTGTGACACAAGAAACACAGCTGTTTTCTGGTAGCATCAAAGAAAACTTATTGTTTGTGAAGCCCAATGCAAGCGATGAAGAATTAGCTCATGTATTGAACCAAGCCAGTTGTCAGAATTTATTGGAGAGAGCTAGCCTTGGAATAGATACTTTAATTGGAGAAGGCGGCGTAAAAGTATTAGGTGGTGAAAAACAAAGATTGAGTATTGCACGTGCTTTGTTACGCAAACCTAAAATGTTGGTATTTGATGAGGCTACTTCTGCACTTGATTCACTTACAGAAGAGGAAATCAACATAACCATACGCACCGTTACTTCTAGCAAAGAACACATGTCTATTTTAATAGCTCACCGACTTTCTACCATCATGCATGCTGACAAAATTTATGTGATTGAAAGAGGTTCAATTATAGAAGCGGGTAAACACGATGAACTACTCGCAGAAAAAGGCTTGTACTATGCCATGTGGAGACAACAAATTGGAGAGGGTAAATAATGCAAGACCTAGTCAAAATCATACATTTTACGAATAGTAAACTCATCGCAGAGATTGAAAAGTTTGCTATTGAAAAACACCTTGAAAAAAATAGTGTTTTGATGGATATTGGCGATAGCATTTTATTTGAGTAGAAATTTTATTACACTTTTAAAGGATTGATATTTTATGAAAACTTTTTTTCGATACTTAATAATTGTTGCAATCTTTTTAAGCCTACTTTCAAAAAATAGCAATGCACAACAACGCGACTCCATTGTAATCAAGCATATTTTCAATGAAGTATTCACTCATGGAAAATCATACGAAAATTTAAAGTACCTGTGTAAAGAAATTGGACCAAGAATCAGTGGGAGCAATGCCGCTGAAAAAGCCATACAATGGGCCTTTCAAAAACTAAAAGAAAGCCAGGCAGATTCAGTTTGGCTTCAGGAAGTAATGGTTCCACATTGGGTAAGAGGACAAAAAGAAGAAGCATTTTTATTCAGTAAAAATAAAAAAATAAAACTCGCTATATGCGCCTTGGGGAACAGTGTTGGTACGCCTGAGAATGGAATCAAATCAATGGTGATAGAAGTGAAAACTTTTGAAGAATTGAGGGCCATCCCAACAGAAAATGTGAAAGGTAAAATCGTTTACTTTTCTAGGCCATTTCCCGATACCGTTTTATTTGGAGGTTTGGCGTATGGATTAACCGTCAACCAAAGAAGTCAAGGACCCATTGAAGCTGCTAAAAAAGGAGCCATTGGAGTGATTGTAAGAAGCATGACCCATGCGCACGATCAATATCCTCATACTGGAGCAACCCAATACAAAGACAGTTTTCCTGCTATTCCAGCTTGTGCAATTAGTACCGTAGACGCTGCAATATTGAGCAGTACTTTGCAAGAAGACCCCAATGCGCAGGTTGAGTTCAAGCAGCATTGCAAAATGTTGGATGAAATTAAAAGTTACAATGTAGTTGCTGAATTAAAAGGCACAGAAAAACCTGAAGAAATTATTGTACTAGGGGCGCATATCGATTCATGGGATATAGGTGAAGGTGCGCACGATGATGGAGCAGGAGTTGTGCAATGTATAGAGGCATTACAAACCCTAAAAAAACTTCAGCTATCAACGAAAAGAAGCATTAGAGTTGTGTTATTTATCAACGAAGAAAATGGCTTAAGAGGTGGGCTTAAATATGCCGAATTGGCCAATGTAAACAAAGAAAAACACATCGCTGCAATAGAAACAGATGCAGGCGGTTTTATGCCTCGTCATATTGGTTTTGCCATTGCCAAAGAGCAATTGTTTAAATACAAAACTTGGGAAAATTTATTAGCGCCTTACGGCGTTCAAGCCATAGATGAAAATGGGGGTGGTGCAGATATTGGCCCTTTGAAAAAACAAGGTGCAATGATTATTGGTTTTCATCCTGATGGACAAAAATATTTTGATTACCACCATACAGAAAATGATGTATTCGAACATGTCAACAAAAGAGAACTTCAATTTGGAAGTGTTGTTTTGGCTGGCTTGATTTATTTGATCAGTGAACATGGAATAGAATAAGCTTTATGAAAATAATTAGTTACAATGTAAACGGAATCCGTTCAGCCATTGAAAAAGGATTGGTCAATTTTTTGCAAAGTACAGATGCCAATGTTGTCTGTTTTCAAGAAACCAAGGCTGAAGAAGCCAATATTGCACAACATGAATTTGCAATAGACACCACAGGTTTTAAATACCGCTACTGGAACAGCGCTGTAAAAAAAGGATACAGTGGTGTTGCTATTTTTTCAAGAGTAGCACCTAAAAATGTAAGCATTGGTTTTGGCCATCCTGAGTACGACCAAGAAGGTAGAATTATCAGGGCTGATTTTGAAAACTATTCTGTTATTAGTGTTTACATTCCAAGTGGTTCAAGTGGCGATGAAAGACAAGCCTACAAAATGAAATGGTTGGAATTTTTTAATGAATATATTCAAAATTTAAAAAGAAAAATTCCGCGCTTGGTCATTTGTGGAGATTACAATATTGTACATCATCCAATTGATATCCATGACCCTATCAGCAATAAAAATTCAAGTGGATTTTTACCGGAAGAAAGGGAATGGCTAACGGAATTCATATCTAGTGGTTTTACTGATAGTTTCAGGCATTTCAATGATGCGGCTCACCAATACAGCTGGTGGAGTTTTAGAGCTGGTTCTAGAGCAAGAAACAAAGGCTGGCGAATAGATTATTGTATGAACAGCATTGAACTCAACGAGCATTTAAAAGATGCTGGAATTCTTCAAGAACAAGTGCATTCAGACCATTGCCCAGTGTATATTGAATTCAAAATCTGATTTTAATTTCTGATGATTTTATGAATTGATTGGTATTTGTCATTCTTGATTTGAAGTAGATAAACGCCTGCAGCTTCTGGAAGTAAAATCGTTTCTTCTTCTTTGGTTTGAATTGTACTACTCAAGCGCTTTCCGCTCATATCAAATAAATTCAATTCAATGGGCATTTGCAAAGTTGTATGAACAGTTATTTTCTCATTGCTTGGATTGGGATACAGCTCAATCATTGAAAAATCTTTTAGTTGTTCAAGGCTGGTTAAAGCATTATCTCGAGCAACAGAACCATTTGCAATTATTTGTCGGTTGCTATTGAATTGAATGCCAACAATACTGTCTTGGAAAGGAATTTTTGTATAATTTGAAGCCAAAGCAGCGCCAGGTAAATGGATATCTATCGAATCACCTTTGTAAAAATAAATTCTCAAGGGTAAATCAATTGAAAATAAACTCCCTGCCGATTGAACATTAGACTGAAATATACTTAAATGTAAATCGTTATGGGTGCAATTCCAATTGATTGTATAAGAAGGGAAACCAGATCCCATGATCCATTCTTGAAAAAACGCTTCTAAATTTTTACCTGTAGTTTGCTCACATATACGCCTAAAATCTAATGTATTTGCTGTTTTGTTGCCATACACATTCACATATTTTTTTAAGGATTCAAAAAATAAACTGTCTCCCAAAGTCCAGCGCAACATGTGTAAAACCATTCCACCTTTGTTGTAGGTTAAATTGCTATTGAATAAACGCTCAACTGAAGCTGTATCAACCACATAAACAGCACCTGAACTTTGTTTTGCCCTGTTCATTTTAGACATCAACTTGTTGTTATAATATTGCGGATAAAATTTTTCGTATGCAAGGAGTTCGGTATAGGATGCAAAACCTTCATTGAGCCATAAATCAGACCAAGAGCTACACGTAATGTAATCGCCAAACCATTGATGTGCCAATTCATGAACCATTATATCATATGAAATTATGCCCATTGTGCTCATTGTTTGGTGCTCCATCCCACCTGAAAACGGGGCCATGCTATGCCCATATTTTTCTTTGTAAAATGGATATAGACCAAAACATTCGCTGAAGTATGCCAAAATATCTTTGCATTCACCCAAAGTTTTCTTGTTATCTGTATAGGCTTGTTCGTTGTACAAATAATTCAAAATTAAAATACTGTCTTGAATGCCCTTAGGTTTTGCATAATCAATGTTTTCAAAATAATTACCTACACTCACAGAAATCAAATAATAATCGATTGGATACTTACTTTCCCATTCAAAACGGTGTTTGTTGTTGGGCAATGGAACAATGTTTTTGAGCAATCCATTACTCCCTACTTTATTGATATTTGAAGTTGTTACATAAATTTTGACTGAGTCAATTTTATCTGTCAATGATTGCTTACAAGGCCACCATTCTTTTGCTACATAAGGTTGGCTCAAACTCCAAGTGACCCTTGTTCCATAATTTGGTGAAAAATCATTCGAAAAACCATTACCTATTGCAGCGCTTGCACCAGAAGGCGGCATACCATGGTAATATATTTTGAAATAAAAACTTTGATTGGTCTGCAATGCTGCGCTCAATGGAACATATACTTCATCATTTATTCTACTGAACTTATACCTGTTTGATTGTGCATCCAAAATTGAATCAATGTATAAGTCTTGGTGCAGTTCAAAAGCAAATGTATCGATGGTTTGAAGTGCAGTTAAATTTGTTTGAACACTGCCTGAAATAAAAGTAGTATCAGCTTCAACATTCAAATTAAAAAAGTGATACTTGACATCGTAACTTGAAAGCAGTTCAACAAATCTTTCATTGCTAAACGAAGCCTTCAATAAAGCGTTGTTTTTTAACTTTTGCTTACTGCAAACTATTGTTGCATCTTGAGCTAAAGTCAATCCTATACAATGATAGAACAAAATCAAAAATGCACTAATTTTTGCCTTCATGAGTATAAAATTTTGTAGCCTTTAAGTAATGTGTTTTTAGCAATGGACAAATTTTATAGCGCTCTTCTCTGGTGTCTAAATACAGGGCATCTAATACTTCATATACATTTTTAATTCCAATTAAATCGGCCCATTCAAATGGCCCTTGTGGGTAGCCCGTTCCTAATTTCATACTGGTATCTATGTCTTGCATACTGGCTGTTCCTTCTTGTAAAGTATAACAAGCTTCGTTGATGATCATACAAATTACACGAGGCGTGAACATGCCTACTCTGTCTTGAACAATTTTGTAATTCCAATTCAAACTTTTAAATATTGAATCTAGTTCATTTTTGTGCCTGAGATGGTAACAACTTATTTCAGCCAATGACCTATTGATAAAACTTGGCAGGGCATTGAACCCAAAAATTGGCGCCTCAATTTGAACAGAAAACTGCTTGAATACTTGTGCCAATTGAATCTTAACAGCAGATAAAAACATGGGAATTTGAACCCCATTGTATTGTAAAATTCTGCCTGGCTCATCGTCAAATGCCAAATCAAAAAACAAATCATAGGCATTGATTTGATTTGGTATAACTTGATTTTCATCAGCTATATCAAGCAAATGCTCAGTATTTTGTAACTTTTCAGCCAATTCTTTTGCTTGCTGTTTTGAACCTCTTGCCAAAATCTTCATATTCGTATTGAAATTTCAAACAAAAATAACTTTACTATTCAAATGGAAAAGACAATTGTTACAAGTAGCGGTGCACCAACACCAATCGGACCCTATAGCCACGCAATTAAAGTTGGAAATACTTTGTATGTGAGTGGACAAGTAGCTAAAGATGCCCAAACCGGTGAAATGGTTCAGCACGACATCAAAGCTGAAACTGAAAAAGTGATGCAAAACGTAGGTGCTATCCTAAAAGAGGCAGAAATGGATTATGCTGATATTGTTAAAACAACAATTTTCTGTACTGATTTAAACGATTTTGCAGCCATCAATGAAGTATATGGAAGTTTCTTTAACAAACATTTTCCAGCCAGAGAAACCGTTCAGGTGGTAAGATTACCCCTAGGAGCAAGGGTTGAAATTAGCGTTACTGCAATTACCTTAGACTAAACAATGAAACACGCTATTGCCCATTTTTTTTCCATTGTATTTCACCCGGTTTTTACAAATTTATTGGGCATGTATTTGCTGTTTTTATTGTTCCCTTCTGTTCACTTTTCATTGCCTAGCAAGGCAAAATGGTTTTATCTATTGTTCATTTATAGCTGCACCCATATCATTCCACTTATTATGTCTGTGGTATTGAAACAAATTGGTAAAATCAGTTCATTACAAATGCAAGACAGAAAAGAGCGCACTTTGCCTTTCGCTATCACGCTGTTCATGTACGCCTTTTGTTATTATAATTTCTCCAACTATCCTATCCCTCAGAAATTACTGAATTATTTGATTGCTTCGGGACTTTTGATGTTGATCATTTTATCCATTAATTTTTTTTATAAAATCAGCATCCATGCAGCAAGTATTGGAGCTACAATTGGTTTGGTTTTTTTAGCCTCTTTTGAGAGCATGATTGACCTTCGCTTTTTATTGGCAGCATTGGTAATTGTAGCTGGTTTGGTGATTTCATCTCGTTTACAATTGAACGCACACAACCAAAAAGAACTCTCGAGTGGTTTTTTTATTGGTTTATTTACAATGGTCATTTTTTTATAGAAAATTATGCAATACGAAACAATTATTTTAGACATTCAAGAAGGAGTAGCTCAACTTACCCTCAACAGACCCGATGTATTCAATGCTTTTAATGAGCAAATGAGTGCCGATGTAATAGATGCCCTTAAAAAAATTGCCAAAGACAAAAGCATAAGAGTGCTGGTAATAACTGGTGCAGGCAAAGCATTTTGTAGCGGACAAGATTTAAAATCAATTGCTGGAACCAAAAGAAGCTTAAGCGAAAGCATTCATAAAAGATACAACCCAATGATCAAAGCCATACGCAATTTGGCTATTCCAGTAATTTGCAAATTGAATGGGGTTGCTGCAGGAGCTGGTTGTTCTCTGGCATTGGCTTGCGATTTAATTGTAGCAGCTGAAAACGCAAGTTTGATTGAAGTATTTGTGAATGTAGGCCTGGTCTTGGATTCTGGTTCTTCTTATTTTCTTCCAAGATTGGTTGGCTCAGCTAGAGCTTTTGAACTTTCAACCATGGGAAGTAAAGTAAGTGCAAAACAAGCTTATGATTGGGGGATGGTAAACAAAGTAGTATCTGCTGATGATTTAGATGCTGCAGTTGCAGAATACACCAATTATTATGCAAAAGCACCAACCAAAGCAATTGGCTTAATGAAAAAAATGTTGAACCAATCATTTCATTCAGATTTAGACGCCATGTTGGCCTATGAAGCCCATTGCCAAGAAATTGCTGGTAGAAGTGAAGATTACAAAGAAGGAGTTCAAGCATTTGTTGAAAAACGAAAACCTGCTTTTACTGGAAAGTAATTTATATGTATCTGATTTTCAATTATTTAAAAAGTTTAAGTTTGAAAAAGTTTGTTGGCATATTATTTTGATGTAAATTTAAGTCAATCTAAATCAACTGCTTATGGCCATTCAAATTCAACAAATTTTGCTATTGAGTTCGGGTGAACACCTTAGCGATCAAAGCCTGAAAATTGGTTCAGCAATTACCAAAGAATTTGCAGCTAAATTGAACTTTTGCCATTTTGGTAAAGGCAATCTTGCAGCAAATTTTGCGGGTGCAGGTATTGATTTTCAATTTGAACAACTAAATGACTCTTTTTCTGCAAATGCAGCGATGAGATTGATCAAAAAATACAATCCCGATTTGGTTGTACTGCAATTGAATGAAAATACTAAAAATGGAATTGATATCAAATCGGTATTCAGTATCATCGACCATTTTGAGCGAATGGTTTTGACCATCCCTGAAAAAGGAAACTTCAACCTAAGTTCAATTGTAGTTCCAATTGATACCTCTTTTGAAACACGTCAGAAAATTCCCTATGCACTTTCAATGGCTGGACTCTTCAATGCTACTATTCATGTTGTTGGTGTATCCAATGATACAGACAAAGATGCTGAGGTAACCATTAAAAACTATACCAGACAGGTTTGTAACCATATCCAAGAAAAAGGGAAGTCTTCTACATTGGAAATGCGTTTGGGAGGAAATCCAAGCAAGCAAACCCTTCAATATGCTTCTGAAAAAGAGGCTGGGATGATTGTAATTATGTCTGAACAAGAGGGGCGTTTTATGGACTTTTTTACAGGGAAGTATTCTGAACAAATTATCAAAAACAGCAATATGCCCATTCTCACTGTCCATTCCAAAGATTTAGTTGTGAGTGAAGCAAGGCTTTGATGTTTTTATTATATAAAATCACTAGTGTCCGATAAAAATACAAATTAATCAATTTGCGATCGGAAGGCCTTTATTTTATTGATGTCCAATTCTCGTTTTTAAAAGTAAGCCCCCTGCTTTATGAACTATTGAATTTCAATTTCAATTGAGTGGCATATTCTTTTAGCCAATCTTTCTCGGGATTTTCAAGGAATTTCATCAAATGAATATAATTAAAAAGATGAAGCCTGCAGAAGCCAGCGAGATTAGAGAATGCCCATTTGCGAGTGATCTGTTTGTGGATTACGGTGAGCAAAAGGTTTACTATGAGCGCACACCAAATCTGTATTTTAATGGCGTTTTCATTGTCTCCAAGGAAAAACTTCAGTGGGAAGTTCTGTTTGAGTTGTTTGAAAAGTAGTTCTATGTGCCAGCGCTTCTTATAAATCAAAGCAATATGCCCCGCATTCATACCATGCAGATTGGTGACAAACTCAAAGCAGCGCTTGTTTTCATCATCCCAGTAGGCCACCTTTCTGAGTTCAATGGTTTTCAGATATGTCCCGTGCTCTTTGACATCAACACGTATGACTTCATCTTTAATTACTCCATTGTCCATGTAGGAAGGAATATCGTTTTCTGTTACAGTTTCATAGGCGGCGTTGGATTTTAAACGCGTAACGAAAAACACACCTTTCTCCGTGAACGCATCAAATGTTTTGTAATCGTTGTATCCTTTGTCAAAAACAGCGATTCTACCTTTTTCCATTTTTATGTGCTTTAAAAATTGTTTGTCATGGGTTGTTGCACTAGAAAACCAAATCAGTTTAGGGACATTCTCCTGTAAATTGATTTGTGTATGCACCTTGATACCGCCTTTTCTTTTTCCCGTTATAGGTTTCTTTCCCACACAGTCCAAAATGTCTTTAAACAATGATATGGTGCTAGAATCGATGATTTCAATGCGGTTCTCCCAAGAATACGTCTGTCGGCTGTCCGAGATAATTGGGCGATATTCTTTGAGCAACGAATAATATACATCTTGGAATACCAAATGACTTCGACGCTTGTTGGCGTCGCTCAAGGTGCTTCTGTATGGAATGTGTTTTAACTGAAAATGACTTACTTTCCCTTTTAAACCCAGCATTGATGCGGCTACTTCACGCAGCGATGTACAGTGAGCAAACGTTGAAAAGAGCATGCTAATCAGGTGATCTGATGTGTCAAACTTCTTCACATAGTGATCTGACTTGCGTTTATTGCTGATGGCTTTGACTTTGTTCAAATCAAGAAAAGAAATCAGCTGTCCGAAAACGGATTGACCAAAAAAATAGCTACTTTTACTCATGTGATTTAGTTGTGCAAAACCAAATTACACTAAAAGCGGGAAATCCATATTGGAAATCCCGCTTTTTAAAAAGTTTTATCGGACACTAGTGATATAAAATCAGTTTTTATTTTCTCACATCTTTACCTATTTTGCACACTGTAAAAAACAAATACACCCATTTGTTTGTTGATGGTATGTCATGATGAAAATTGAACCTGGTCCTTATTTAAAAAACATTGTAGTTCCTTCAGACCTTCGCAAAGTAAACGAAGAGGATTTGGTTAAAGTCAGTGCAGACTTAAGACAATACATCATTGATACCGTTTCAGTTTATGGAGGCCATTTCGGAGCCAGCTTAGGCGTTGTTGAACTTAGCGTTGCATTACATTATGCTTTCAATACGCCCTCAGACCAATTGATTTGGGATGTAGGACACCAAGCTTACGGACATAAAATATTAACTGGCCGAAGAGAACAATTTCATACCAATAGAATTTATAAAGGATTGAGCGGCTTTCCAAAGAGAAGCGAAAGTGAATACGATGCTTTCGGGGTTGGACACTCTTCAACTTCCATTTCGGCAGCCCTAGGTATGGCCGTTGCCTCAAAACTAAAAGGCGAATTAGATAAACAACATATTGCCATTATTGGGGATGGTGCTTTAACTGGCGGAATGGCATTTGAAGGCTTGAACCATGCAGGTGTAGCCAATGCCAATGTAATTGTGGTGTTGAATGACAATTGCATGAGCATAGACCCCAATGTGGGTGCTTTGAAAGAATATTTAACAGATATTACCACTTCGCCCACCTACAATAAATTCAAAGACGACGTTTGGAAAGCCCTTGATCGTTTGAGTAAATTAGGTCAAGTTTCACAAGATATTTTATCAAAAGTTCACGATACGCTTAAAGGCGGATTACTCAAGCATAGCAATTTATTTGAGGCGCTTGGCTTTCGTTATTTTGGACCTGTTGATGGACACGATGTGAACCATTTGGTTAAAATATTTGAAGATTTAAAAAAGATTCCTGGACCTAAATTGTTGCATTGCGTAACTGTAAAAGGAAAAGGATTTGCACCTGCAGAAAAAGACCAAACCAAATGGCATGCACCAGGTTTGTTTGATAAAGTTACAGGTGAAATTTATAAGTCGGTCAACAATGCTCCACAAGCACCCAAATACCAAGATGTTTTTGGACATACAATGGTTGAATTGGCAAATTTGAATGAAAAAATTGTGGGTGTAACTCCTGCTATGCCATCTGGAAGTAGTATGAACATCATGATGAAAGCCCTTCCAGACAGAGCATTTGATGTAGGTATTGCAGAACAACATGCAGTAACTTTTAGTGCGGGCATGGCAACACAAGGCTTGGTCCCTTTTTGCAATATCTATTCAACCTTTATGCAAAGAGCCTACGACCAAGTAGTACATGATGTGGCACTACAAAATTTGCATGTGGTATTTTGCATGGACAGAGCTGGAATTGCAGGCGCAGACGGACCAACACATCATGGCATGTTAGATGTGCCTTATATGCGTTGTGTGCCAAACATGGTCGTATCTGCTCCCATGAATGAAGTTGAACTCAGAAACTTGATGTTTTCTGCAAGCTTAGCTAAAAATGCAGGACCTATTTCTATTCGTTATCCAAGAGGCAATGGAGTAATCATTGATTGGAAACAACCATTCAGTGAAATTAGCATTGGCAAAGGAAGAAAATTAAGAGATGGAAGGGACTTTGCAATCTTGTCTTTTGGTACAGTTGGAAACATGGCAGTTCAAGCCTTAGATCAATTAGCGCAAGAAAACATTCAAGGTGCACATTACGATTTACGTTTTGTGAAACCCATAGATGAAGCCTTATTACACGAATTATTCAAAAAATTCAAGCGTGTAATTTGTATTGAAGATGGAACCATTGTTGGGGGTGCTGGTTCAGCTGTTTTAGAATTCATGTCTGATCACCATTACCAAGCAGAAGTCATTCGCATGGGAATGCCAGATAAATACATCGAACACGGCGAAGCGAATGAGTTGTATGCAGAATGCCATTACGATGTTGCAGCGATTGTTCAAACAGGCAAATCACTTGCCGCAAAAGCAAAACAAAAAGTAGTTGCCAGTATTGTCTAATCTTATTGGAAATTGCGTTGAATAACATTCAATAATTGACCATAAACACCTTCCGAAGCACCAATGATTGTTTTACCAAAAAGAAAATCATTAGCACCCTCAAAATCACTGATTTTACCGCCTGCTTCTTCTATCAAAACAATTCCACCTGCCACGTCCCAAGGGCTCAACCCATATTCAAAAAAACCATCAAACCTGCCACAAGCCGTATAAGCCAAATCAACTGCAGCACTGCCCATTCTTCTCATGCCTTGTGTTCCCTTCATCAAATCACTCAAAGTGTTTAAGTACTGAGGAACTCTTTTAAAATCATAATAAGGAAAACCTGTTGCCAACAAAGATTTGCTCAATTCTTGGTTGGTTTTTACATGTATGCGTTTGCCATTCAAATAAGCACCTCCACCCGACCAAGCATAAAATAATTCGTCTCTGTTAGGCTCGTAAACTATACCCACAACCAATTTATTGTTTTGCAACAACGCAATACTTACACTGTAAATTGGTAGTGCGTGTAAGAAATTGGTGGTGCCGTCCAATGGGTCTATAATCCATGTGTATTCAGCTTGTTCCCTTGCAACTGTTTCTTCTTCAGTAATGAATCCTGCTTCAGGTAAAATGCTTTTAAGCGACTTCACCAACATTTCTTCACTGGTTTTATCTACATAGCTAACCAATTGGTTCAATCCTTTTTCTTCAATATCTGTTCGTTGAATTTGATTGATTTGAGATTGAATAAACAAACCAGCTTCTTTTGCGGCGGCACAAGCCTTTTCACATATAGCTACTAATTCCATGGTTTGGTAAAATTAAGGAATACACAATGGGTTCACAAATCTGTTTATAAACGCTTGTTAAGTTTGTTATAAATGCTTGTAATTTTGAGGCATGAATTTCCCGTCTAAATTAATTGAAGAAGCGGTTCAGGAACTTTCAAAATTTCCTGGAGTAGGCAAAAAATCTGCCTTAAGGATGGTGCTTTATTTACTGAAAAAAGATGCCGATACCGCCAATAAATTAGGGAATTCTATCATTAGCCTTCGCAATGAGATTGCCTATTGCATCCGCTGTCACAATGTAAGTGATAACTCAATCTGCAATATTTGTAGCAACCCCAAAAGAGACAACCAACTGATTTGTGTAGTTGAAGATTTAAAAGACGTAATGGCCATCGAAAACACCAATCAGTTTTTTGGCACTTACCATATTTTGGGAGGCTTAATCAACCCCATTTATGGCGTTGGCCCCGATCAATTACAAATAGAATCGCTCATCAATAGAATCAAAGAAGAAGGAACCAAAGAGGTCATCATGGCTTTGTCTGCAACCATGGAAGGCGATACCACCATATTTTATTTATCAAAAAAGCTGGCTGAAATGGCCGTTCAAATATCAACCATTTCAAAAGGCATTGCCATTGGTGGTGAATTAGAATATGCTGATGAAATTACACTTGGACGTTCCATTTTAAGTAGAGTTCCTTATCGCAACCATGCACTAAGCGGAAACAAGGAATAAACCCATATTATTTACGTACAAAAGCAAGTAGAATCTCTTATTTTCGTTCTACAAACACCATGCAGTTATCCGTTATCATTGTCAATTACAATGTCAAGCATTTTCTTGAGCAAGCCCTTTACTCGGTTGAGAAAGCTTGTGCAAACTTGGATGCAGAAATCTTTGTGGTTGACAACAATTCTGTGGATGGCAGTTGCGACATGGTCAAGCAAAAATTTCCATCTGTAAAGCTGATCGAAAACAAAGTAAATACTGGGTTTTCAAAGGCCAATAACCAAGCCATTCGCGAATCAAAAGGCCAATACGTTTTACTGATCAACCCTGACACATTGGTTGAAGAAGATTGCTTCGAAAAAGTAATTCAATTCATGGATGCGCAGGAAGATGCAGGTGCAGTAGGTGTGAAAATGATTGATGGAGCGGGTAAATTTTTACCTGAGTCGAAAAGAGGCTTGCCTACGCCAGAAGTGGCCTTTTACAAGATATTCGGCCTTTCTGCTTTGTTCCCAAAATCAAGCAAATTTGGAAAATACCATTTAGGATATTTATCGAATGAAGCAGTGCACAGTGTTGAAGTGCTAGCAGGCGCTTTTATGATGATAAGAAAAAGTGTTTTAGATAGCATTGGCTTACTAGATGAAGATTATTTCATGTACGGCGAAGACATTGATTTGAGTTATAGAATTACCAAGGCAGGATATAAAAATTACTATTTCCCACATACCACCATTATCCACTACAAAGGAGAAAGTACAAAAAGAACCTCTGTGAATTATGTGTTTACTTTTTACAGAGCCATGGTCATTTTTGCCAACAAACATTATTCTCAGTCCAATGCCAAAATATTCAGTTTACTGATTCATTTTGCCATTTACCTAAGGGCTTTGTTTGCCGTATTAAGTGGATTTTTTCAAAAAGCAGGTTTGCCCATTGCAGACTTTGTTTTATTTAGCGTAGGCTTTTTGAATTTAAGCAGTCAATGGGGCTTATTCAAATATGAAAACAGCCAAGCATATCCTCAAAATATTGTACTCATCAATACCTGCATTTATACCATTTTGTGGATGCTGGGATTGTCTTTGGCAAATGCATACAACAATCGAAAAACCTTTTTAAGTGTATGTAAAGGTGTCTTATTAGGAGCCATTGGCATTACTGTATTTTATGCATTTGCTGACGAAACTTATCGGTTCTCAAGAGCTTTGATTGTATTGGGTAGCATGGGTGCTATTTTACTGGCTTATACAAATCGTGTTTTGTTTTATTTTGTACTCAACAAACGTTTGAGTTTTACTTTAGAAAACAATTTAAAAACCATTATCGTAGGCAATGAAGAGGAAGTAAAGAGGGTTCAAGAATTACTGATTCAATCTAAAAGTAAAACAGATTTTATTGGCTTTATTGGGGTAGGTGAAAAATCAATCAACAATCCTTTTTATCTAGGTGATGAAGCCCAACTCGACCAAATTGTTGAATTGATGCAAATTGATGAATTGATTTTTTGCAACAAAGATTTATCGGCACATCAAATCATCAACTGGATGGGTAAAATTGACAACCCAAAGTTGATGTATAAAATTGTACCGCAAGAAAGTCTTTTTGTCATTGGCAGCCATTCAAAAGATACACCTGGCGACTTCTATACTTTGGAATTCAATTTGGCCTTGTCTAAGCCTTATGAACTTCGTAAAAAAAGAATCTTTGACATGACTATGGCTATTGCCTTGATGCCATTGGTACCTGTTTTATTTTTGATAAATAGAAAACCTTTG
>Ga0209400_1000815_pt1 | contig 27026 bp, 33 predicted proteins | sample M_130807_EF_Meta_FD_187313 | JGI IMG/M metagenome (GOLD analysis project Ga0209400, IMG submission 187313) | Freshwater microbial communities from Lake Montjoie, Canada to study carbon cycling - M_130807_EF_MetaG (SPAdes) (version 2) | ecosystem: Environmental > Aquatic > Freshwater > Lake... | reverse complement strand
TCTGTATTCAAACAACCCGTTGCATCAAACCAGTGCATCACCGTTGGGTCCTGCCCACTTTCTGCGCAATGTTTCATAACATCACGAACCAACTGTGTAGTCATGCGCTTCTCTCCTTGTTTGGCCACTGAGCCCAGATGACTGGCGTGCCAGTTAAATCCTCTTTTCCTTCAACAATATGGATGAACTCCGCCGGGCTCACTTGTGCCGGCCCCCGCGTTTCCGGCGCAGAACTTGATCTGTTGACAGACATCTGTCCAGCCAAGAAGGCAGCCTTGTAGGCTCCTTCATGGTTCCCGACTCTCAATAACTGAGCCTTTAAGTGCATGATCTCAAGTTGAGATTGAGCCTCAGCGGCATCCCAACCAGCCGACCACCCATCAAAGACGAGCGTTTCCCGCTTGTCATAAGTCCCAACCGGTGCATTACCGCGAGCCTTTGACCACCAATCTCTCCATGCCTGAATCTTCATAGTGTTGCCCTCATTTCATGGCGTGATGACGCCTCTTGCGATCGCCAAACCTCTACACGCGCTTGGGCGGCGACCAATGCCCAACGCATCTCCTCTTCTGTCTCCACCGCCGCCTTCAAACCCCCTAGCAGCGTGATGTACTGGGGATGGCTGTACGCATCCCTCTCCTGCGCGTTGACCGCGCTCTCTAAACTCCCCTTCATCAGGATCGCCTTCAGACTCTTGCGGTACTCTTCAAGATAGATCCGCTCCGCTTTCGCCTTGGCGTAGACCTTTCCCTGCTTGAAAATAAACTCAACGGCGTCGTTAGGATCAATCACGGCATCACCTCAATCTTGACCTTGAGCATCCCGCCGATCGTGTCGCCCCAACGGATCCGCAGGTCCCGGATCTGCGAGTCATCCTCGTAAACCAAAGCCTTCGCCATCCCGTCTAACGCTGCCTTGAGAAGGTTATCTAAATCTCTCTTCCTGTTATCAGGACGGAACGCAACGATCTCCATCCTGATCGGTCCTGTGAACGTATCTACCCGCTGTAACAGGCACTGCTCCATAACGGACTGCCGGTACAGTCGGCCCTTCTCCGAGAGGATCATCCGGCCCTGAAACGTCCGCCAGTATGTGTTTAGGCTCGGCGGCCACGGTAAAGTTAATTCCACGTCATTGCTCCTTGGTTTGCTATCTCAACGTACTGCTGGCTGTTGCGCTCATAAAAGAGCGTGTACCACTCCTCACCCTCTCCGTTTCTCTGCTTCTCGCACATCAGCATCGCATCTGGCGCTAATACTTCAGTGTTATCCCCGGCCCGCAGTTGCCTCTCCTTCTTTTTATTTCTCCACCAGATAAATACGTTATCCACCTGATCCGTGATTGATCCGGATCCCTTAATGTCCATCTTGTTCGGCATCACCTCCTCGCTCGACGCCTTGCGGATGTGATGGATGAGATGAATGTGGATGTTGTGATCTCTGGCCACTGCGCAAAGCTCGTCAACGAACATCTTCTGCTCGTTGTATGCGTCCTCGGCCGACACACACTTCATTAGCGAATCAACGAAAACGTGCTGTATCCCAAGCTCTACAGCGCAGTACCGGGCCATCGCCACCACCTGCCGCGCATTCACGGATCCTTGCTGGTCATACAGCCACAGGCAACCCTCCGACCACTCAGCAAATTCAACGCAAGCCTTCGCAACCTTGTCAACCAACCCAAACCCCGGAAGATCGAAGTTGTACCCGGCAAATTGCCGGAGCATCCGCATCAGCGTCCGCTTAGGCTTCATCTCAAAGCTGGCGATGCAAACCCTCTGGCGCTGCTTGATCAAGCCAAGAGCAACCTGACCCGTCATCAAAGACTTTCCGCCACCGTTGGAGCCAGCGTAAATCGTTACCTCGCCCAGTCGGTAGTCAAACGATGAATGTGTTTTTAGCCACGGCATCGTGACCTTGACCTTAACCTCCGGGCGCTCGTACTCCTCAGCGATCTCAAGCAACCAGCCGATCGGATCCTTGACGTGCTGGCCAATGTCCTGAGCCTTCGCCCACTTCTCAATATCAATGTCTCCGGACTTGACTAAACGCACCTTACGGGCTGCGTCTAGATCCCTCGCTTTTTGTTCAATGTCAAGCATAACGGGTCGCCTCTAAAATTCGCTCTGCCGCTAGTTTAAGCCGTTCCAAATTGTCTTGGCTTAGGGGTTTTCCATTAGATATATCAATCGCTGATAGAGCCACGATCAGGCTTTCTACAGAAATAATTCTAAGTAAATCAGTCGCATAGAACGCCGGCTTGATCTGTTCGCCCCTTTGCACCGGGCCGTCGTCGAACAGGTCGTTCATGTCTAACCCGATCGCGCCGAGCACTTCGTCCACCGCGCACCCGCCGAAGCAGTGCATCAGCACCCTCCCGTCCGACTTGAAACGGATCGCCAGCGAGGGTGACTTGTCGTCGTGAGCTGGGCACCTCGCCGTCCACGATTCCCCCCGTCCCCGCACTTGGGAAAGCCGGCTCAGGATGTCCTTGGGGTTCATAGGCCCTCCACGGGGTCTAGATGGGCGCAGGAGACGAGATCGGGCGTGGGTGAATACCTGAGTAGCCACCCGTTAAGAAAACGTGCTGTAGGGCCTCTCATAAGACTTTCCTTCCGAAGGGTAGTGCGGTGCTTGCAACGTCGTCGTCTAGCCAGCGCCGTTGGTTGAGATACGTCATGGGTGCGGGTTCAAACCCGGAGAGCCACTGCGTGGTCCCCTTGAGCCGTGAGACGTGAGAGATGATCCGTTCGACGTGCTCGTCCATGCCGTTGGTGATCCACGTCCGGATGCAAGCACCCTTGCCAACCTTGCGGGGTGACTTCGGCCAAACCTCCCAGAAGCGGTCGAAGCCCCCGGAAGGGGGTAAGGGGGATATATTCTTATTCTTATTCTGGATGCCTTCATGGTTCGCGGTGCTCTCTGACGAACCTTCAAGGATTCCTTCATGGCTTCCATCAAGGTCATGACTATGGTTGCTTGTTGGTTCGTTCTTGGTTCGCGGTGACCTTCTCTTCATCCCCTGCGCAGCACGCTCTGCTGCCTTCTCTGCGGCAGCTTTTGTACCTTTAAGGTTCCGCTCGATGATCGTTTGGTATGCCTTCACCTCCTCCTCGACCCTACGGTTGCGGTAGCCGGATTCGGTCTTCTCAAAGAACTCACTTAGCACCTGCTCAACGATGTCCTGATCAATCCGCACCCTGCGAGCAACAAGATTCGTGTCTAACGGGATCGGCTTCTCGCTGAGGTAGGCCATATCCAACAAACGCCGGTACGCAAGATCCTCGGCATCCGATAGATGGATCGTCTTCATCTGGTACTCGGCCGCGGCGAATTTGTACCATTTCATAGCGCGTCACCAAAAATGTCGGGTCTCAGGACCTTGCGGCTGACCCCGGTCCTACGCTCAATCTCAATCGCTAACGTAGCCGACGGAACCTCGCGGCCAGCCGTCAGGGCAATCATCCACTGCAGCGTAATCCCTAAGTCCCGCGCCAAGTCTGTCTTCGCGCCCCTGTTCTTGTCTGAAAAATACTGTTCGAGTGTCATCACTCACCTCCTTGTGAAACTTCATCTTACACGAGATTTTCTCCTGTGAAGTAGTTCTTGTAACTTTTTCTTGATGATGATAGAGTGCGTTTACTCTTAGGAGGTTCCCATGATTGATCCGTTTGAAGCCTTGATGGCCTATCACCGGGCCGAGAATGACCGAGCCTCCAAGGAGGATTGGAGCCTGCTCGCCAAATCCGGCGTCAGGAGAACAGTGATTTTAGAAACCGTTGGAGTTACATATGAGTTTAATTGCGAAAGCAGGAGAATCGATCTTCAAGCCAGTGCCAGAAGGAACCCACCTCGCTCGTTGTTACCGGATCGTTGATCTCGGTACACAAGAGTCAACGTACCTTGGGCAAATTAAGCACCAGCGCAAGGTAATGATTCAGTTTGAGGTTCACGGCGATGATGAGAATGGATTTGCCCTGATCACTCGTGCCGGCGAGCCGATGTCCATCTCAAAAAACTACACCCTATCTATCGGCGAGCAGTCTCGCCTGCGGCAGGACCTAGCGTCGTGGCGTGGCAAAGCCTTCACCCCCGAAGAACTCAAGGGGTTTGAACTCAAGAATCTCTTGGGAGTTTGGGGAATGATCAGCGTGATTAAGAAGCCCGGCTCGGACGGCAAAGAGTACACAAACATCAACGCCATCACCCCAGTTCCCGCGGTTGTGAAAAAGAACGGAATGCCTCAATACTTCAACGAGGCAAAGATCTTTTCAATTGACTCGCCCGATATGGAGTTGTTTGCTACGTTCTCTGACTATCTACGGGAGAAGATTGAAGGGTCGCCGGAGTGGAAGAGTCGTAGTGCTGTTGCCTACACTGGCGGTGGCGTAGAAGACCTCGACGAAGACATTCCCTTCTGATGAGACCGCTCTACGAAAGCTCGAAGGATCTTTCTAACGAACTCCGCGTCTCTAAAATCCTCAAGGATTGCTGGGAAGCGGATTTTGTGAAACTCACAATGGCCTATCACGTTGACTGGGCTGTTGTGAGGGGACCAGAGATCAAAGCCTTCGCAGAGTTCAAGCGCCGTCACAACCCTAAGGATCAATACCCTTCGTTCATGATTTCATTAAACAAATGGATGAACGGAAAGAAAATGGGCAGAGAACTTGGGGTTCCATTTCTCATCATAGTGGAGTGGGATGACGGCCTCTATTACTGCGACACGGAAGCAGTCAAACCTAAATACGGTTTAGGAGGAAGATGGGACCGGAAAGACTCGCAAGATCAGGAGCCCTGTGTTTTTATCGAAACAAAAGCGTTCTATAAAGTGAGAAAAAATGCCAGAGAATCTTAGAGATTGGGCCGTACTATCGGCATTCGTTATTACTGTCGCCGCAGCTTTAGCCGGTGAGCGAGAGATCATGGCGGTCAGTTGCGTTGCAACAATAATTTTAGTCATCACAGGGAAAGGAAAATGATCGTCTCCCAGAAGAAAACAAGTGAGCACTGGTACACCAGAGACGGTGAGCCGATGTACACAGTCGTAGGAAAGACCGGGGTGCGCCCTACAACGCTGCGTGACGCGAGAACGAAGGACCTAGTACCCTCGGTCACTACCATTCTCAACGTGGCCGCCAAACCCGCTCTAATCGCGTGGATGCAGAAGCAGGTACTCATGAGTGCCCTGACCATGCAGCGGATCGGTGACGAGCCTGACGCGGCCTACATGGACCGTATCCTCGTTGACTCGCGGGAACTTGCCAAGGCTGCCGCGGATGCAGGAACGGACATCCACAACTCAATTGAAGCGTTCTACTCTGGTGGCCAACCATTGCGGCACTTTGAGCACGTTAAAGCAGTCTCTGACGCCCTGCAGGAAGAGTTCGGCGATCAGGATTGGGTAGCAGAGAAGTCTTTTGGCCACGAGCTTGGCTTTGGCGGGAAGTGTGATCTCCATTCTTTGGAGGTCGTCGTTGATGTAAAAACTAAAGACTTTGGACCAGAGGATGACGTTACCGGATATAGCGATAACAGAATGCAACTTGCTGCTTATCGAGCAGGTCTGGGCGTACCTCAAGCAAAGTGCGCGAACATTTTTTTATCTCGAACCCACCCGGGTTTAGTTGTCATTAAGAACTGGACAGAAGATGAAATAAATCGCGGATGGAAACAGTTCCAGTGTCTTTTGGAATTTTGGCAACTTGAGCACAACTACCGATGAAACCATTCCAGACCACTAACGGTGAAATCTTTACCGATCGGGAAAACCAATGAAACCAATCTCAGCATTTCAAACATCTGACGGCAACATCTTTCCCGATCAGGAAAGCGCTAGTCGTCATGAGTTCTTCCTTGAAAACAAGGATCTAGTCGAAGACTTCTTGTCGTCAGAAGAAAATCCGTACAAAGGATCAGCCCACCGCAGCATCGTGCAGGGAAGCATCCTGCGCTGGGAGCTATGGAGATCTAAGAATGTTAAGTAAGTCCTACCTGACAGACTCAACGATCAAGCAACTCTACTTCTACTGCGACAAATCCAAGAACCCAAATGGCGTCTATGGGTACGTTGACGTGTTGGAGTTTGCCCGGATCGTTGAGCAGTACGTCATTGCTCAGAACGAAAAAAAGCCGGTAATCATACCGGCTAAACCCGCTCCTGCGGGGTCCGGGGGAGGAGAGATCCCCAAACTCGTTACATCATCTGCTTAGGTTGTTTTTTCCCAAACATCATCTCGTCCAGAGTATCAATGATCTTTTGACGATCCTCCGGGGTTCTCGCGTTGCGATACAACTCCGTCAGGAGTGAGATGGCCATGCCGGACGGGGCGGTCTTTCTAAACATAGACAGGCCGCCTCCTAGCATCTCAGCCGCACCCGTTCCAATCTTCCCGGCGTCACCCTGCCGCGTACCCGTTAAAGCCTCAGCACCGCCACCCAGCGTTTGCATCCCGCCAATGGTCTTAGGAATGATTGGAAGTGCATCAAGAACAGGACGCACGGGATTAACGCCTAGCGTATTGTCTTTTGACTTAAACAAATTTGTTATTGCGTCTAGCGCCGATTGCACCGGGGGGCGTGCAGCAGAACTCATTGGAGGACGATCGCCAAGTGCGGCAGGTCCAAGTATTGGAGGCTCTGCTATTGGCGCTCGTGGTGCCGGAGGAGGGATTGGCGCTGCCGTAGGGGAAGGCTGCAACAAGGCAGACACTCCGGGTTGGAATGTGCGCGGGGGCAACCCAGACCTTGGAGTCTGAGGCGATGGCTGTTGAGGTGGGGGCTGTTGAGGCGCTGGCTGTTGAGGAGGTTGATCCCCGCCAATAATGAGTCGGCTGCGCGGCTCTCGTCGTTCCCCAATTGTAAGCACGCCAGAGGTGGGACGCTCCACAAGAGTTTCATTAGGGAACGCAGCCTGAGCCGCAATCGTTCCTGCTCGCCGCTCTTGAACCAACCGCTGCGCATCCTTCAGGTCAACGGCCTGCATTGAAAGTTCAATCGGCAACTGAAAACTGCGAGCGTAAGCATAAGTCCCGCGCCCACCGGCAGCCATATCACCGTTGGCAAGTTCATTGGGAAACTGGCGATAAAACCTCGTTGCGTTTTGATTGATGCTTGCTGGCGTTGCGCCTTGGGGGACTTCCCCTCTGATCACGTCTTCAGCAATGTCAGAGACCGTGTTTGGCCCCCGAACCCTTTCTGCTATCGCATCCATAGCAGCGCCCAATCCACGTCCACCAGCATCCCTCATAACCGCTGCCTGCTGGATTGTCCCCGGAACTGCACCGATCGCAGCCCCGGCTAACTGAGCATTTGTACGGAAATTTTCTGGCTGTTGCTCTTTTTGCTTCTTATCAATCGCCGCCATGTCTTGTTGAAGTTTGGTCAACGCTGCATCTTCTGGGGACGCTTGAGTCGCAGGCTGTCCAGCCGGCTCAACAGGTTTCTTTTCTTCAACCTCTGGCGGTTGTGCCTTTAACGTCGCAAGTTCACGAGTTAGCGCAGCAAGGTTTGCTTCTTTCCGGCGTTGATCCTCCGGTGTTACCGCTGGTCGCTCATACTCTTTGATGAACTCCTTTTGAAGAATTGCAACCGTCCCCTCTCCGCGAGGTGGAACCTTGATTGACTGTGTGTTTGAAACAGAATCAGCCGCCTTGAACTGATTTTTCTTTTCTTCAAACTCAGGCGTACCTTGTTTGTCTTGGTTGGCGTACAGCCAATTGGCAAGTTCTTGTGCGTTACTCATTATTTGAGGCCTCTTGCAAAGTCCATTGCAGGGTTTGACGCTGGCCGTGCTACCGGCTTTGCCTCCGGAGGAGGTCCAACCGGATTTTTCCGGCCTAAGAATGCGTCGTAAGCCTTGTCTAATTTTGCGTTGTAGTCTTTTGCAAACTTGTCGTTTTCCTTGCTACCAAGGAAATCACGCCAGCCCAAGTTTTTGTTTTCTGGTGACTTTTTCCAGTCTTGATAAATGTTGACGCGATCAATCTCGTTCTCTGCGTGCATCTTCATGACGTGAGCCTTGAACCGTGCCGACTTCGCATCATCTCCAAGACTTGGACCAATGCTCTCAAGGACTTTGGTTTCGTAGTCAGTGATTGTTCCTTGACCTTTAGTTAAAGCACGCAAATTGAAAAGATACTCAGCCGCCAACCCCATCAGGACCCGGCGTGCAGATATTTCTTCCTGCGTGCCAGTAAGAGTCTGATACGCCTCTTCAAGTGCAGATGCCTTGGCGCTTTCTCCGCCAATATTTGCACCTTTTTCTAGTAGCTTTATACCAGCAGCCAAAACCCCCGGCTTGGCCGTAGTGCCCATTGAGTTTGGGTAATCAGTTGCAATTTTTGCAACTTGATCCGCAATGTTTGCTTGGGCGCGTGCCTTTGTTTTTAAATCAACAATAGTCTCTCGTTCGTCTTTGCGGTTTTCCTCTTTGTTTTTTGTTTCTTCAGCAACCTCTGCTTCGCCTTTCTTAATAGCAATCGCTTGTTCAACAGCCCTTCTTTTGTCTTCTTCTGCTTTCAACTTTGCCCGTACTGACTCAGGCTGCATTCCTACGGGAGGGGGAGGGGCAGCAGGAGGTGGAGCAGAAGGAGGAGCGGCAGTTGGAGCGGCAGGAAGGGCCGCAGGCGGAGCGGCAGGCGGAGGTGTTGCTATCGGCTTGACCGCAGGGGTTGGAACAGCACCTGTTTGCGGCGTCATTTGTAATGGAGGCTGCGCAGGAGGAGGCGCTGGTGGTTGTGCAGGTGGTTGTGCAGTCGGTTGTTGTGCTCCTCGGAGCTTGTTCTCCAAGTCAATCCGGCCCTGATTATTGCCAGAGCTAGTGAAAGCGTTCAGTTGGTTTGCTTGTTTCTTGGTGACCGGAAACTTCTCGCCGTTCAACGAAAGGAAAGGAACTTCCATCGGCGTGGGGTCCTCTTGCGCAAACAGCTTTCCGGTAGACATTTGGTAAACCGTACCGTTTGGCCCAACTTTAAGATCATCTCTTAAAAGTTTCTGATACTCCATTTCTGCTTCAATGGGATTGCCACCCGTTGCTACTTTCCCAGCAACAAACTGTCTTTGTGTTGGCAATGGCACAGCAGGGCCAATCTGCTGGCCCTGATCTTCATACCCCATCGAACTCAGAATGTTACTTGATCCCTGCTGTGGTGCTCCTTGCAGACCTGCTGGTGCTTGTGGACCTAATGGACCTTGCGGAGCCGCTTGAGACTCCGCCTGATACTTCTTTAAGGCAGAGCGCTGGTTGGCCTGCTGCAAACCCATCCCGGCCAGTTCTAGCCGCTTCTGGGCAAGATCTTCAGCCTTGGCTTGCTCGTCCTGCTGGAACTTTCCAATCGCCGCAGCAGTGTTACCCATAGTCTCAAAGAAACTGCCAGTCCTCGTTGGAGCAACACCCGCCTCGGCTATTTTCAGCCAGAACGGGTCAAACATTGGCTTCTCTTGCCGTTTCTCGACTGCCTGCAACAAAGAATTATAAGCCTGCTGCCAGCGATCGTTGGCCTCAACACTCTCAGGATCAGTGCCGTAAGCAAACGCAGACATCGGAGTGGCGGATTTGGTAGCCATAATTAGTTATCCCCTCCCGAGCCAATGTAGTAGTCTTCTCCAGAATCATCCGAACCACCTCCGGCTGTGTCATTACCACCACCACCAGTTAGCGTGTCATTGCCTCCGCCGCCGGTGACTGTAGTAGTTCCTCCGGAACTGCTAGGAGGTGGCGCATATAGATCTGAATATCTGGCTTGTACCGGGTAATCCTCTTCAAAGGTTTGAGCAAGTATTCTTCTTGCCTCTGGAGTCGCATCATTGTACAAAGCGTTAATATCTGCTTGTGTCAATTCTTTAAAGCCAGAAGAATCTCCGCTTAAGAACTTGTTGATTGCGTTTTTAACAGTATCCCCGTACTTTCCTTCTTGTGCTGATTTAAACAGCCCATACGTTGCCTGTACGTTACCTAAAGTTGAATTGCCATAGTAATCCTTAGTCTTTGGCCCTTTCTCTACCTTGCCCTGCGGAATCGTCAAGCCACTCAATACCTTCATCGAGTTCAATGCGTTAGTAAGCGGATAATCAAGCACCGACTGGTTATATGTTTGTTGCGCTTGACCTGCCGCCGTCAGTGCGCTCGCACCCTTCAAGCCATACTCTTGCTGCTTACCTGCCAGCGCTCCCTGCGTCTGAGCAGCATTGTTCAGCAGATTGCCTTGGTTGTACGCGCCCGTCAGAGCACTTGAGTAGGCGTCCGCTAGAGACTTGTTCTGCTGACCCGTTAAGTTAGCCTGAAAGTCCGCTCCGGCCTGCCCTAGGGCGCTCGCAAAGCGCTGTCCGCCAAAGCCGCCAGTCCCGACAAACTGCCCACCAAGCGTTGGCATGATATTGCGCTGCCAGTTCTGGTTGGCCAACCGAGCCTGCTCGTTGGTGACGTTGTTGATGTACGGATTCATGAACTGCTGGATACCAGCAGCGTTCATTGCGTTCCCGGCTTGGCCGGCGGTGTACTGCGCAGCGTTAAGGCCCGGAAGATACGAATTCGCCGCACCCGCCGTCGCTGAGTACCCTTGCAGTTGAAGAGGATCTTGACCAGCCAACCCTTCGGCGGCGGTCCTCTTCATCTGGTTCTGAGCAATATTCGTCCCGGCCGTAACCGTGTTGTCGTACCAACTCGGCGTCGTGGCGGATGTTGTTGTCGTTATATCGGCAAGCGGCCGACCTTCAAAAATCGTGGTCATTTTTTGCCCCGCAGGTACTCAAGAGGTGACTTTGCTGGAGGCGGCAGCGACTTTGGATGTGCCTTCCTCGCTCGTGCTCGAATCGCGTGCATCATGTCGTATAGCCTGTCCGATCCGGCCTTGGTTGATCCATTCCCTAACGCAGACACAACGTCAGCAGGGAACACAAATTCGCCATCCGCAAGCATGGCAGGAATGTCATCCGATTGACCATCACCCGGACCTGTTACCGCATCACCACGGCGGAAGTCAACCCTCATCTTACCCGAATGAGGTATCAATGTGGTACTCCCACGGCCGGTTTTTGATGCCCCACCGGCCGCCAGAAGAGCAGCAATCGACCCCCCGGTAGCGGCGTTAACTTCTTTGGGCTCAAACATTGACGAGAGACCACCGAAAATTGATTCGAGCGGCTTCTCTTCCTGACCATACCCCCAGAAAGAATTCTGGGAGGATTGCTGAAAAGGCTCGGGTTTCTGTTGAGCTTTTTCGTCCATAGCGGTGTTGTACATCTGTTGAACCATTTCTTGATAACCAGCCAATGGGCTGAGGTATTTTCCCAGATCTCCGACTTTGCGGATAGGCAAATCTGTAGAAGGAACCTCAGTAGCTTTTGATTCTGCAGTTGTTTTAGTGGGAGCCGTTGGGGTAGTTGTAGTGCCACCACCACCTCCTCCTCCTCCACCTCCACCTCCTCCTCCTCCGCCACCTCCGCCACCAGTTCCTGTTCCAGTACCACCAGTTCCTGTACCAGTTCCAGTTGTCCCAGTTGTCCCAGTTGTCCCTGTTGTTCCTGTTGTTCCTGTTGTTCCAGTTGTCCCTGTTGTCCCAGTTGTCCCTGTTGTTCCAGTTGTACCAGTTGTTCCAGTTGTTCCAGTTGTTCCAGTTGTCCCTGTTGTTCCTGTTGTCCCAGTTGTCCCTGTTGTCCCTGTTGTTCCAGTTGTACCAGTTGTTCCAGTTGTTCCAGTTGTTCCAGTTGTACCAGTTGTTCCAGTTGTCCCTGTTGTTCCTGTTGTCCCAGTTGTCCCTGTTGTTCCAGTTGTACCAGTTGTTCCAGTTGTACCAGTTGTCCCTGTTGTTCCAGTTGTACCAGTTGTTCCAGTTGTACCAGTTGTTCCTGTTGTTCCAGTTGTTCCAGTTGTACCAGTTGTTCCTGTTGTTCCAAAAGTTGCCGAATTATTAGAAGAGCCAGAAGCAGTAGTTCCAGTATCGGTTCCTTGGCCTCCACCTCCGGTAGAACCACCCCCAGTGGTACTTCCTTGGTTAGACCCAACATCTCCGCTGGTTCCAGCGTTTCCTCCGGGTGGAATCGTAAAATCTGGATTTTCTCCAATTGGATTTGCTACGTCTAATCCACCGCCAGTATTTCCACCACCAGTATTCCCTCCTCCAGTATTCCCACCGCCAGTATTTCCACCTCCGGTGTTTCCTCCTCCGGTATTTCCACCGATTGGTTCACGGGTTTCATTTCCCCCTCCCTCCGAAGCAGACTGAGACCAACTCGGAGGATCGTACTGACTACTGGTTAACCCAAGTTGAGATGCAGCAACTTCAATGGCTCTGTTTACAGGAGTACCAGCATCAATTAACTCACTGGCGCGTGCCTCAACAGCACTGCTGTTGCTGTCTCTTGTTTCCTTAGCAATCTGAGCAGGAGTCTTTGCAGGTGAAATAGGAATGTCAACAACTGTGCCAGATCTAATGTCTTCTAATTGTTGTTGTAACGCTGTTTTCTTTTCTGGCGTTGTTGCTCTTTCAATAGCATCTAGAAAAAAAACTTCAATTTGTCGTTTTTGTTCTGGGGTGTCATAAATAACTCCCCTCCAAAAGCCCTCTGGCAACTCATCTACGCTGTTTGGACCCCCTGCGGATGACCCTACCAATGCCGCAAACTTGGCGCTTGGAGACCCGGTGTTTGCTATTTCTTTGCCATCGGCAGTTACAACGGCAGTTGCAACTAACCTTCTTAATTTTGTTTGCGGATCTACGTCTGTGTCTTCTTCTATAGGCACAAGGGTGCCGTCACCACGAATTAACCTTCCGCTTGAATTTCTTGGGTTTCCGTTATCGTCGTAATAGTATCCACTGCTTTGTTCTTCTGGTTTTATTTGGTAAGCCCCACTGCCACTACCTGAAATTACCAATTCATTTGAGGCGTTTCTTATATTGCCTTCTGTGTCTACATAGTATCCCGCCGCACGCTGTTCGGAAGTTAACTGGGAATTGGCAGTCCCCCTAACTTCAATTTGTATTACGCCTTCGGCGTCTCTTGTTATGCCGTATTCGTCTACATAGAACCCCCTTGCACGCTGCTCAGGAGTTAATTCACTGTTTCTAACGGCTATTTCTGCCGGTGTCAATTTAACTACGGATTCGTCATCTATGTCGGCATCAGTTTTAGTTCCGGTGCCCACCCCAGCAACTTGAGTTCCTTCACCACTTACGTTGCCAACATCTTTTGACTGATTAATAATCTGGTTTGCTATATATTCATCTACCGCATCGTAAACACGGCTAGAATTTATTATTCTTAAAAGATCTTCATCAGAAACAGAAAGCCCCGCTTGTCTAATTGATTCTTTTATTTGCGGTGCAAGCCTTTCGTATCTTTGTTGGTTTGCATCAACAGATATTGTATCGTTACCACCACCGGAAGTGAGAGTATCGTTTCCTCCGCCCCCAGTGAGCGCGTCGTTTCCTCCGCCGGATGTGAGAGTATCGTTGCCTCCACCGGCGGTTATAGTGTCATTTCTAGTTTGATGGTTTGCTACATATTGCTCTACCGCACCGTTATTACCGAAAACGTTGTCAGAATTTATTATCTTTAAAAGATCTTCATCAGAAATCGAAAGTCCCTCGCTCTCAACATACGCTCTTATTCCCGGAGCAAGCCTTTCATATCTTTGTTGATTTGCATCAACAGATATTGTATCGTTACCACTACCGGAAGTGAGAGTATCGTTACCTCCACCGGCGGTTATAGTGTCATTTTTAGCTTGATGATTTATATTAGGATGGCTTGCTACATATTCATTAACCGCGATATAATAATTATCGGCGTCTAATAGCTTTAAAAGGTCTTCATTAGGAATATCAGAAATAGACAACCCGTGGATTCCAAGATTGGCTATTACTTTTTCCTCAGCATTTTCACGTATGGTTTGTCTTTCTTGTATGTAATTATTAATCCCTGCTTCGCGATCATCAGACGAAATTATTTTACTAAGGTCAGACGAAGAAATTTGATGCCCAGTGGCCGTCTCAATTCTTTCTTTTATTGCCAAAGTCTCGTCAAAAATATTAACAATTTTTTCGGCGTTTTCGTTCTCTGTTTGTTGAAAATATTCAATTGAAGAATTTAAGTTTTCTTTTGCTGCATTAAAATCAGCTTCAAGTTGACCAGCCTTTCCTTGGGCTTCTTCCAATATTTTTTTGTTACGATTGTATTCAGATTCAGAAACCCCAAAACCGTCTGCAATATTATTGCATTCTTCCGCATATCTGTTTGCTTCAACAAGAAAACTATTGAGTCCAGTTTCTTCATACCAAGATCTATTGGAGTTGTACTTTTCAAAATTTTCGTTAAACCTAGAGGAATACGTTTGTAACCATTCAGCTTCACGATTCATGCTGCTAACGCAGGCGTTTTGCAATTCAATGTTGTTTTCTAATTTATTACCCGCCGTTTTTGTTGCGGTAAAATTGTCTTTTACTGAGTTGCTTGCGTCTTTAAAATTTTTGTTGTAATACTCTTTGCCAGCACCTGCAACGCTGTAAAGAACAGACTCAATTATTGCTCGATCAACATCTTTTCCCAAAACACCTGCGGCTAAAGCAGAATTAATGGCTCGTTGCGCCGCTCCCCCGACGGCTCCATAATTAGACAAACTATTGAAAGCAGGAATTTTAGAGGTAAGGCTGCTTACCCCTTCCATTACTCCTGCGCTCAAACCTGCTGTAAGGCCTCCTTTAAGCAAGGCTTCAATCGGATCTTTCCCTGCGAATGCCGCTGCAACACTAGAATTTATCCCACCAGAAACAGCGCTTCCTGCTATCTTTCCAATAGACTCTGCTACCCCGCTAGAGATGGCTGAGTTTGTTGCAACGCTTTGAGTTACGCTGTTGGCTATGTCCTTTCCAATTGTTCCGCTAACGTATGACGTTACCCCTCCAATAACGGCAGATTTTAAGACATCTTCTACGCTGCCGCCTTGTATGACTGTAAAACCAGCGCTGATGGTCGCTGCACCAATTGCGGTGACTGCTGTTGCACTTAAAGTCGCTCCAATTGCTGAAACTACGGCTGCCCCTACAGCCTCTGCTGCAAAGTAAGTAACCGTTGCTGGTACAACTACAAAGAAAGACATTACGCAGCTTCCACTTTGAGATAGTTTGCATCCTTCATTGAACACTCCAACTGATCGTAAGACTCAGTAGTATGAAAGTCTACAATCTCGTCTACGTTCTCTTCACCCACCTTGTCTGTCATCAGCACATTGAGCCAAACACAATCTTCAAGAACATACCCAATACGCCGAATTCCGGGCTCAGACATATAGGTAGCAGGAGCCTCTAGAAGTTTGCGACCGTTTTCAGAAACCACCATAAGCCGACCCTTCAATAAAACATTGAGTACCGGGTGCTTGTGAATTTTCCCTACAATGATGGCCCCAGCAGGCAACGACAACTCTCGGCCATACATCGCACAACCAAACTCCGAATGTATGTCTGAAAAGTGATGTGTGTACTTGTACGGCACAGGAGTAAGATTCCCTGCATCTAACTCGTTTTTGTATAGCGACTGAAACTCACTCATCCGCTTTCGGGCAGCCACACGATCAATGCTCATTACGTCAGATGAGAACATCGTTTTGATCGGATTGACTTCTGGAAAATCAAGCATCTCAAGTTTGTCAATGGTCAACTCCACTTCAAACCTCTACATAAAATGTTATGAGTTTCTTTCCTTGCACCTCTGCAGGACGCTCGTAGAACTTATACTCTTTTAGAACTTTGCGAAACTGATTGGCTTTGTCTAGTGGCATATAAGTGTATGCCAACTTAACGTCAAGCTTCTTGAGCATGGGAAGCAACTTGTCTAGTTGCTTGTCAATCGCTTCAATTTTCTGTTTATCTGTAGGATGACCTCCCATCATGGCGTGAATCTCAACCATGTGGTTTGAAGAAACAGACACCATGAACAAAACATTCCCAAGATGGATTAATTTGCATCCGGGCTGTTTAACCTGCTCGCCAATGTAATTGATGGCGGCTATAGCTTTAGCACTATTTTTGTATTGATTAACAAAATGGTCATACATAATACGAAGAATTGGATTTTTTTCCAGCTCTTGTTTTGTAGCAGGATCTAGTGCTTGTTGATTTTCCATGTTTTTTCTGTCATCCAGTCGAAGGGTTTACCGCGCCCAATAACGCTGCCGCCCAATCATTCCAGTTTTCGTAGTTGTCAGTGCTAGGGATTGCTTCGTTCGTAAACACATCAATTGCCTTGATGCCATTTCCCCAGAGCTTCCAGTCTGTATCCGCAGTCGGAATCTCTAACTGCTGCGCAGCGTACTGCTCAACCATCAGCGCCGCCCAAGATTCAAACGTATGAAACCTTGGATCATAAACCAGCGCCTGAGCCATTAGTACGGCCTCACATCACCAATCGTCGCGCTCAACAACAGTTTGCCTAACTGGTAGTCTCCACCAACCACGTTAGACCTAAATCTCAACCTGATCTCTCTGCGCTGCTCTCTCATGTCAATCTTTCCAACTTCTGGCCCAAACGTGTACGGATCTGACTCAACATCCTGACTCTGCGCAAACGGCCTGCCCGTAATCACAAGAGTCATGTCTTCATTCTGAAGGAAGTCAGGCTCAACCCTCTCCAACCTCAGCCAACGATTCTCACCAACCATTGCAGGCTCCGGCGGTCCTCCGGCAACCCACCCAAGATCACTTGTCTCAAAGTAAGAATCAATGGCCAACACATTCTGACCAGCCACCGCATCAGTTCCAATCTCGTGCTGCCACATTGAAATCCGATTTGCCGGCGTGCTAAACGTCAAATCCTGCGTTCCGCTCCCAGACGCGGCCGTAGACAAAACAATCGTCTGAGCATATATCGCGCTCACCGGGACCGAAAAGCCAGCACCAGTCCCGCCAAGATTAGTGTTTAAAGCGCTCAACGTGCCACCAACAACGTATGCCGCACCACGCAACGTCAAGGTCACTGAAGTCACCCCTCCACCGCTAACCACTACCGTCGCGGTTGCTCCACCCCCGCCCCCACCGGTCAATGGTACGTTTGTGTAAGTTCCATTGACGTAACCAGATCCCGCCGTGATCGCTCCAAGCGTTTGAATGGCGCTCGATGTCACCCCGCTAACCGTCGTCCCATCGACAATGTTAGTGCCAGAAACAACTTGATTCGTAGTAACATAAATGTTGAACGTCGCCAAGTTGATGTACTTGCTTGCGTTGGTTGTTGTCATCGACTGCACAAACACAGTCTCCGAGGTTGGTGTTTCCCAACCAGCAGCCACAGGGTGCGCAAACACCTGAGAGAAGTACCCAGCGCTCCTACGCGCCCCTAGCGCCTCACCAGCGTCGTACCATACCCCTTCACGGGTGTTGAAGATGATTGCATCTGTGCATTCAGTCGCATCCCCGCGAGGATAAAACCACCAGATTTCACCATACCTTGGGACCTTGGTAGCCCATACTTTCTGACGCTGGTTGTAGTTCAGATTGTCAAAAAAGTAGTTCTGATTGAAGTTGTTTGGGATCTCTTTGACCGTACCGTTGTACAGCAGAAACCGGTCAACGCCACACCAATAGTAGACCCCGTCGTACTCAATAGCCGACTGGCTTGACAAAATTGAAGACTGGCTCGTGATGATGTCGTACCGCCAGAACTGAGGTGGGGTTCCGGTTCCTCCAATGTACGAGACGCGAACTAGACTATCAAGGCTCCAGAATAAGCCTGACGGGGCGTTTGAGCCGCCCCGGACAGGCAACCCTTGAACGATCTTTCCGGTCGCCACATTGACTTCATTGGCGTCCGTAGAGACCCAATCCTGCGCATTGCCTGCAGCACAATTCTTGATTAACCCATTGTTGCCGTAGACAAAAACATAAGGGTGCAACGACACAACCCCGCCAGAAACCGCGACGTTGTTGTTGAACGTGAGCGTTGAGTTGCCGGTTGATGTTGCGTTCTTAGGATTGCCGGTAGTAGTGTCCACCAACGAAACCTTGGTGTACGAACCCAGAGTAAACACCAGCCCGGTTGTTGAGGTAACCACCGTAGTAACAGCAGACCCTCCACTGGTAGCCGACAACGTAAACGTGGTCGAGTAGTTGGTAGCAGTGATGTAATACGTCTGCGGAGACGTGAGCCCTGTGCTCTTTGTAAGATTGAACGTCAACCCGGCAAGAGACGCCCCGGTAACCGTTGTGATTGCCGTCCCACCGACCGTAGAAGCCAACACAAACGAGGTTGAGGTTGGCGTGCCCTTAATGTAATAAGTGGTGCCCGTGGTAACGCCTGAGTAGGTGCTCAACGTAAAGGTAAGCCCAGTGGTTGCGCCGTATACACCGGTCAACTGAGCACCGCTCAACGTCGAAGACAACGTGAACGAAGACGTGCCGTTGGTGACGATGATGTAATACAAACGCCCTGATACTAGTCCGGTCCCAACAGGCCCCGCAAAAGTAAGCCCAGAAATGCTATTTACGTTTGTATTAATAGGCGACCCGTTAAGGGTGTCTGACAACGTAAAAGTAGTTGTTCCGTTAGTCGCAATGACGTAGTAAGTTTTGTTGCTGGCAACTCCGGTTAACAGCGTAACCGTAAAAGTTAAACCAGTTGTCGTTCCCGCTGTTGTAGTGATTGCGCTACCGCCGTAAGTGGCAGACAACGTAAATGTTGTTGCCCCATCCGTTGCAATAATGTAATAAATTCGATTTGTTGCAATACCTGTTTCGGTTCCAGTTAGCGTGCCACTAACCAAAACAGGCATACCAATATATAACCCCGACACGGAGGTGCATGAACACTGACCCGCAGTTCCGGTAACGGCAACAGACGAAAGCGCCGTGGTTGCTGCCGTTCCTGTAGTTGTCAGCGGCATTCCAACGTACAAAGTAGATGCCGTGCAAGAAAATGTTCCTGTAACACCAGTAATGGCCACCGACGATAACGTAGTAGTGTCATAGGTGCCAGAAATGGCAATCGTTTGGCCAACCGCTAGTCCCGTCGTTGACGTGCAAGTGTAGGTTCCAAACCCGCTCGTTCCGCTAACCGCTGCGCTGGCCAATACCTGCCCCGTAGGCGTCCCAGTAACCGTCACCGGCGCGTTTTCGTATAGGCTCGTAGTTGACCCGCAAGAGAACGCTCCGGCCGTGCTGGTAATGGCCACGCTTGATAACGTCTCTGTCCCGAGAGATCCCGTCACCGACACCGTCTGGCCAACGTAAAGCCCCGAGGTGGCCGCGCATGAGAATGTGCCCGACGTACCAGTAACCGCTACCGTTGACAGAATGTCAGCAGCCTCAACTTTGGACCCTACACTTGTATTAACCGGGATCCCAGTCCCCGTTACCGTCTGCCCTGCGCCAATCAAGATGTCCGCTTGACTGAACGTAACCGTTGGCGACCCGGTCGTCAGGTAAGCATTAGCGTCAGTAAACGTCCCGATCTGGGACAACGTAGTCCCAGTAATGTCGCCAATCAGAACCGGCGTATCAACTGTGGAGTCAATTTGAGCAAGGTTCTTTCCCGGATGCGCAAGGATCGATCCAACCCCAGATCCGCCGACATCATAGAAACCGTCAAACTGCCAGAGGTTTAAATTGCTGGCAGTAAAGTTGTTCAACGTGTAGTTGGTAACCCCAGCCCCAACGCCATTGTTGTCAACAGAAAGCGCCTGCAGGCCGTTGTTGTACCCACTGAAGATCTGCGTAAAACCATTAGACGGGTTTACCCAAACCCCCCTTGACGGTCCGGTCAACTGATCTGAAATGGTTGCGTAACCACCAATCTTCCTTGGTCGCCCACGCTGGAACCTCACCCACTTACCGTCAGTGTAGAAGTTCATGTCAAAGACGGTTCCGTCCCGCTGAACCCCCGCCTTCGTATCTACCTGAAATACTTTGGCTGTCATCAGAACGTCCCGCCAGCAATTCCTCCGGTCACGCCATTCCCCACTTTTGCTGTTCCGGTAACAACAATTCCAGCACTCGTTACATCAAAAACTTGACTTCCAAGAATGCTAACCGCAAGTTCCCCTGAAGCAGGCCGGTAAATACCAGTGGTTGTCTCCGAAGCAAACTGCAATGATGGCGATCCAACCGAGCCGTTTGCCAATGAAATAGTTGTGGCCCCGGCAGCGACCGTTGAGGCGTTGTAAAGGTTCACCGAATCACACAAAAGGATTACCTGCTGCCCCGTAGGCACAGACGCTGTAGCGCCACCAGATACTCCTGTTTGGAACGTGATCGTGTACGCACCGCTTGTCTGATTGGTTATGTAGTAAACCTGAATGGTTTGCGGTAGGTTAACAACTACGTTACCCGTCAAAGTCCCCGTGTACTTTTGAATTACATTGGCTGCCTCAGACGATGTCAATGTATAAGGTGAACCAGCAAACGTCACCGCTTTGGTCAACTGCGTGAAGTTGAACTCCGTGCTCTTCCCAAGACCAACCGAATAAAATGCGGTTCCAGAACATGAGATCAAACACGAGTCGGCCGGCTGAAGATCAAGTGACGCAGACCCGTTAATCAAATCCCCGCCGCTTGGCGTAACCGCTAAACTTCCAGTCCCACCGTTCCGGATCAGGAAAAACCAATTGTTCCCAAGCGTTGAGGCAGAAGACAAAGTCAAAGTACCAGAGCCACCAACCCAAACGTAAGCGCTTGCCCTATCTGTTGCTACGGCAGTGTAGTTAGAGGAAAACGTCGTTGTAGGCTGAGACTGGTTAAGCGTTGCTCCGATGGCCGTTAAACCGTACCCGGCAAGCGTTGCTGCGTTAGAGTTTGTTGTCGTAGACCCAAACGCTATAACACCCCACGTCCCCGTCGTATCAGCGTTTGAAGTGATGAAGATGTACTGAGCGCTACCACCAGTCGAAGGTATCGATACGATCGTGCTGGCCCCGCCAAAGGACTTGACCGTTAGCGTGACGCCACCCGTGTTATAGATCAGCGCATCCTGACCTACCGACGCCTGATTGGCCGGTGGCATCCACAATTCATAGGACGTGTTGGTCGTGCTGACCTGCATCACCCTCGCGGCCACATAGTCCGTGTCGTTACCGTTCAGTGGCCACTCAAGTTGAATGGTCCCTGTGGTAGACGTTAAGGCGTAGGAGGTATATGCAACGTCAGTCGGTTGGATGACGTTGCCAGTGAACGGGCTGTTGTAACTCATGAGTCTTTCACCATCGTTTGACGATCGCCTACTCTGGTCAAGTCTTCTTGCTTGAGTAATGCAATCGCCTTGTCGTACATTGCCTGCCAAACAGGAATCCGCTCATCATTCTTGAGGAATGGCATCGCCTGCAACAAGGATCCGTAAAGCATCGCCTGCGGAGCGTACTGCGTGAACCAGTTGGACTGATTGGCCGAATCTAACGGCTGATTGCGTTCGTAATACAGAACCTGAAACGTGTACGCCTCTGCCGGGGTAGGAGCTACCAGCCAATGCGTGTAGTCGTAATCACAATAAAACGCAGGCAATCCCGTCTGAGTGTCATCTGGCCAATACTCACGCAAATACTCGTACTTGCGCAAGAACACCGGAGAGCGCTCACCGCCCGTTGTGACGTTGAAGGAAACGGTCTTTCTCCACCGCGCAGGCTTGTCTATCACCGGGTCGCTCGCGGTCATGGTCCCGTCAGCAACCGTCAAGTTGCCAAGGAACTTGATCTCCGACGCCAGAACCTGCTCCGCAAACATGATGAATTGCGGAATCTTGTCTAGCGTCGCTTGATCATTGCGCTCAAGGTAAGTGGCAATATCGTCAACAAGTGACGAATACGTCATCACACTAGCGACGGTCATTTTGCGGCCACTCCTTTGTGCTTCTCAAAAGACCTCATGCCGCCAAACCCAAGCAACCCGGCAAGCAACGTCATGAGTTGCTCCACATCAAGATCAGGCGGCGGGTGCAGTTCCTTTGGAATTATATCCACCCCTTGGCCAAAAGCCCAGAGCCATTGCATCAAAGGGTAGCCAAGAAACTGGTAAGCCAGACCCAGAACCCCAATCCAGCCCACAGCAGGACGCCAACCAGAGACAAATAGGCTGCTACTCGCCGCTTCAATCTTATTGACATCAACTTGCGCGAGGTCTGTAGTCTGGTCAATGCGTTTTTCTTCAAGGTCGAGCTTGCGGTCTTCCAGCGCCATCTGAAGGCGTTCTTTATCCGTCGTGATGAGGTCACCCGCAACCTTGCCAACACCTTCAATTATTGACCCTATTCCAATCAAATCCATTACTTCAACCCCGCCAGAGTGCGATTGATCCAACCTAATAAGAATTTGGACTGAGACCGATCCTTGTTGCAGATCTGCGCATACCGGCTAATTTTGGCCAAAGCGTAAGCAGGAAGGAATTTTTCAGCAGTACAGATATTCAAGCGTTCGACGGTTTTTGTGCCGATTGCTCCGTCTGGGGTGACGCCGACGATGAGTTGGGCGAGCTTGGCTGCGACTCCGACTCCGGTGTTGACGGAGAAGTTAAAGATTGTTTCCGCGATAGATTGGTCCTTAATGTCATCACCTCGGACACGATCCCAAAAATTAACTTTATAGAATTCGCGGACCAAAGGCGTAGCTGACCCAAAGTCTTTACGGTCGATGTGCTGCCATCCTTCCCAGTCTGGGTTTGGTTTTCTTGCGATTCCTGCATAGGTTTGCCCCCCCCGGTCGCCCGGAATGTCGGTTAGTTGGTATCCACCTTCGTCGTGGATCATCTTCTCAAAAGCAGGATTGAAGTCGGCCATTACTTCACCTTTTGTTCAAGGATCACAATGCGTTCACGGTTCAGGTGGATCAGTTCCCTGTTCTCGCCGATCTGCTTTTCTAGATCTTGCCGCAGTTTTTCCCGCGCTAATTCTGCCCCAGAATTAGCTGCTTGCTTGTTGTCTGATGTAACCACCAGACTAATTTTGGCGTTGAGTACCGTCACATCGTGCGTCAGTTTATCTAACGCGCTCATTAAGTAAACAACGCATGTGAACAAGATTGGGAAAACCGCAAACGCAACTTTTTCAATTAGATGCGATTTGGCTTCAAGTTTTTCAGTCATTGTTTATCCTTCATCTTGTTGATGATTTCAAACGCGGACTTGACTTTTTCCTCAAGCACGGCAACGCGCAAGTCTAGTTTGGACAGCACGATGATCAGCGTCACAATACCAAGCAGAACCGGCCATGCCTTGAGGAACAACTCAACAAGTTCCATTAGTGGCCTTTAATTATCATCGTTAAAAGCAACATGATAATTGCACCTCCGCCAGTAATAAGAATCTGTTCTAGACGCTTGATTCTTGCGTGGACACCCTTCATTTCACGTTCAATCCCCTCGTACCGGACGGCACACACGTCCACATGGGAATCAATCTTGTGGTCTACGTCCGATACGGTAACCATGTCAGTCGAAGCCCCTCAAAGTCTTTGCAAGACGCGCACGCTGACCAAGTTTTCCCGGAGCCTTTGCGGCTTTGTTCAAGGCCTTTTCAGGAATGTTTTTACCCATAGGAACGTGCAGAGACTCACGCAAAGCGTTTGGGTGCTGAATCGCCCCTTTAATCCATTTTTTCGACATTTTGCGACTCCGGTTTTTTTTCCGCTTCTTTTTGAATGCCTTTAATTAAAGCATCAACCTCTGCCCACGGACGGTTGCAAAGGTACTGAAGAATGCTATTGACAAGCTGAGTGCTTAATGTAATCTGATCCATTTTTATAACTCAAAAGAAATTTAAAAAGTTTGCGTTTTTAGCAGTCACCCCGGTGCCGTTAATATAGCTCACGCTTAGATAGTCAATCCCATCACCAGCGGAAAAAACAAGATTTGTATTGTTTCCGCCGTTTGTTGAGTTTGCACCCATATACCAAGTAGTGCTTTTTTGCAAAGTTGCTTGAGCTGCTGTTATTGAACCAAGCGTACAAACTTTTCCAACCGTTCCTGTTAGGTTGAATGCGGTAAAAATGTTTGTTGTTCCGGCGGTAAACAAAACTGACGTAGCGCCAGTCGCTGAGTATGTGTTTGTTATGTTTGCAAACTTATTACTTCCAGTTACGTTTAATGTCCCTGCACCGCCTTGATTTATAGTGGGGTAAGTTTGAATCCCGCCACCAGCAAATGTCTTGGCTGATGCACTTGTAAGGCTAAGCGTGCCTGTACCTGTAACCGTAAGATTAGTAGAAGTTGCGCAATTCCAAGAAGTGCCGCTGCCAGCGATAGTCCAAGTGCCAGAACCAATAGCGATTGTTCTTGTGTTGGTAGTATTAGCTGCATTGACTTGAGATGCCGCATTGCTAAGAGTTAAATTAAACCCGTTTGCATCAAAAGTTCCGTTGTTTATATTAAGAACAGTACCGGAGCAGGTAAAAGCGTCTAATAAAGTTACTGATCCACCGTAATTGTTTATAGTAATAATTTGAGTAAATGTTTTTCCTGCGCTAGTTATTGTTTGCGCCCCACGGCCATTAAAAAATAAAGTTACGCTGCCGGAAAGTGTAACGCCTGATCCATTTGTCCAATTGCCCAAGAAATAAGTATTGACCGATCCAGTAGAAAAAGTAACGGCCGAAGAGCGAGCGCTCATATCAATGTTGCCAATATTGTAACTGGCATTAACAGTTATCGTCCCGCTGGTTGGGTACGTGTTCTGGATAGTTGCTGTGTCTTGGGGGAGCGGGAAATCATTAATATTAGGAGTTCCACCAGATGACGTAGCCCACGCAACAGCCCCACCCCAGTTTCCAGCAGATGTACTAGCCCAGTATTTAGGAACACCGGCGGCAAAAGTAATTCCTGAGTTACCGTTGCAATTGCCTAGCCTAGTCCCTGATGCTGGCGCTGCTGCACCGGCAATTGTAATGTCTCTAAAGTCAACGTCTGTTAAAGACACCGCTCCACAAGTCAGGGTTCGAGTTGAAGTTTCTGAGCTTGATCTTATAAAGGTTCTACAAGTAGCGTCCGTCCCAGCAGAAACGGTAAAAGTTCCAGTAATAGTTTGATTGGCAGCGAAGCCAAACAGTCCAATTCCAGACGCCGCTCTCCCTGCTATAGTAAGATTTGAAAATGTATTTGCACCAGTTATATCAGGTCCAGTTAGCGCGGTGCTGGAAAAAGTTACGTTATTAAAAGTAAGCCCACCACCAGCAAAAGTTGGGTTTGTGCTGCTGCAGTTTATTTGTGAAGATCCAGCATTAAACGTCAAGTTAGTTGATGTGGTAAACGCAATTGGAGAACCGCCAGAAAAATTTAACGTACTACTACCTAAGTTTATTGTTCTAGCGCCCGTGGTGCTAGATGACAGGCCTAGTGCGGTTATGTTGTTATTGTTGGTAGTAAATGTTCCAGCAGTTACCGTAAAAACAGCAGAAGAAAGAAAATCGTCGCCAAGAGTTGCGGTAATCCCAGCTCCATTAATTATTAATGTGCCAAATGTTTGTCCAGCGGAAGTTATAGTTCCCGTTCCGGCAATTGTAATTGTACTTGCATGGACAAAGACCATTCCGGCGACCAGTATAATGCTGCCGGATACGGTAATTGTGGCACTAACCGTCAAATTTCCTGTAAACCCCGTACAATTAATTGACTTAGCGCCCGTGTTTCCGGCTGAAATTGTTACGGTGTTTGCGCCGGAAGTGGCATCAAAATATACGTCATCGGCTGACGTAGGTACCGCAGCGCCGGTAGCGCCTCCCACAGTAGCCGCCCATTTGCTGCCAGCAGTACCATCCCAAGCCGCTGTTCCACCGCGCCAGTAACGGTCAGCCATTCTTAAACCTCTTTAACAATAGACTCAACGGGCGGACTGGAAACAATTGCAATCCAATTGTCCACCCTCTCCTGCTTCATTGCTTCAATATTTGCATCCGTAAAACTGTGATCATCAGCAAGATGCAGAGCATCACGGAACAAACCGTAAGGAGTGTCAAACTCAAAAACAATTACCATTTATTTTCCTTATGCAGAAGCAATGCAACGCCATTTCGAAGTTTGACTGTTATACATAAAGCCAACTGTCAAAGGAAGCGTTATAGATCCATTAGACGTTGCTGGGACGGTCACGGTACTGTTTTCGGTGTTAACCCAATTAATGTTCTGTGCCGCCGCGCTGAAATCATAAATTCTTACAATAGACATCTGGCCATCCACAGCGCTTGCGGTGGCCAACGTAATCGTCATTGTGGCCGCTGAACTATTGGTAAAATTGTTGATCCGATAAGTAATCGGAACCGTACCTGCATTGGATGTTACCGTAACCGGGTTGACGGTATTGATAATCTGAAGAGCGGTGCCGCCGTTTACTACAAACGCGCCAGTAGAGCCTGTATTTACTCCTAGAGCGGTGGTTACGCCAGTTCCCGTCGTGATGGTTGATGGTGCTACTCCAGCACCTCCCCCTACAACCAATGCGCTTGCTGCAAGTGCAGCGCTAGAAGCCAACGTCCCGGTTGCCGAGTAATACAGAACCCCGCCAGAAGTACCGGATGTCAATCCCGTGCCGCCCTGCGCTACACCTAGGCCAGTAGAAAAATTAATGTCTGCATTTGCAAACGTAACGGTTCTGCTGGCCGTCAGCGTGGTTGGCGTTAGCGTCACACCATAACTGTTAGTCCCACCTGCTCGCCCTTGCAAAATTACAGAGTCTTGTGTTGCCGCCGCTCTTGCGGTCGCAGTAGTGAACACCCCGGTGCTTGGCGTGGTTGCTCCTACAGTCCCGTTAAACGGCCCTGCAAGACCACCGGCAGTCAGAGTTGTCCCATTAAACGTCAGGTTTGCAGACCCCGCATAAGCACTGGCGTTGTTGTATATAACCTGAGTATTGGATCCAGCAACTGTTCCAGAGGCTTTGCTGGCTATCGTCTGAACAACTCCGCTGTTGTCTTTGTAGTACAGTTTCCCATCAGTAATGTTAATAGCCAACTCACCGCTGACTAAATTGGTGTTAACCGGAACAGCCGCCGCCGTCGTACTGTAGTACAGCGATATTGGGGTGAAGTTTGTTTGTGCCATTTCTGTTCCTAAAACCAAATCACCGCGTTATT
>Ga0209400_1000814_pt1 | contig 27084 bp, 26 predicted proteins | sample M_130807_EF_Meta_FD_187313 | JGI IMG/M metagenome (GOLD analysis project Ga0209400, IMG submission 187313) | Freshwater microbial communities from Lake Montjoie, Canada to study carbon cycling - M_130807_EF_MetaG (SPAdes) (version 2) | ecosystem: Environmental > Aquatic > Freshwater > Lake... | reverse complement strand
CCGAGTATGTATAACCTTCGTACCTGGCCTGAGCGAACTTTGATTCTTTTGGTAATGCAATCTAGAGATAACTCACTGACTACCTTTAGTAAGCGCGGACTACTTGGTAGAAAACTCACTTCTCGTCAGGGTTATGGAGAAGTGAACCCAGCTTGGGTTCCTGAAGGACACAAGCTAGCTAAAGAGTTGGCAGAACAGTTCAATGGAACAGCGGGAGCTGTTGTTACTGAGCCATTCGGTATTCCAATGACCGCGCACTTCTTAGGTGGATCTGTGATTGCACCTAATGCTCAAGAAGGTGTGCTTGATGGCTACCTAAGAGCATTTGGTCAACCAGGTTTACACATTCTTGATGGTTCCGCTCTGTCGGCTAATCCTGGAGTCAATCCTTCATTGAGCATCGCTGCTCAAGCTGAGTGGGCTTGTGCATTCTGGCCTAATAAGGGTGAGGTAGATACTCGTCCAGAACTTGGAGCAGAATTTAAACTAATTGCTCCGGTCAAGCCAAGTAGCCCTGCGGTACCTAAGGGTGCTGTTGGTGAGCTAAGACTTGATGTGAAGATCAAGTAACTACATTGCTAAAGATTTACGTCTTCTAAATAGACCCTGTGCGATAGCGCCACCAAGAAGAATTATGAAACCGCCAACCGGTTCAAACCAGCTCAGTTTTTCTCCAAGAACTAAGACACCTAGCGTTACAGCAACCAGAGGTGCTAGGAATGTGACGGTGGAGGAAACAGCTGAACCTACTTGTCGAAGCAGTGGGTAATACATTGTGTATGCAATACCGGTTCCAACAATTCCAAGAACTAGCAGAGCACCGGTTGACTGCCAAGTAAACGGGCCTGTGGTTAGTGGTTGAGTTAGGTAAACAGGTAACAGCAAAGTTGCAGCGGCTGCTATCTGGCCAAAGGCTGCAACTTCTAAAGGATGACCTCTGGGCTCAATGAATTTTCGAATGAACGGTCCACCAAAACCATAGCAAGTTGCAGCAAAGACAATCCCCACTACAGCCACCCAAGAGTCAGTTTCGATTCCTTGCCAAACCCCAATCAGTGTGAGCACTCCCAATACTCCAACAAAGAGTCCGAAGATTTGGTTTCGAGAAACCTTCTCACCGCGAAACACTGTCAGTAAAGCAATGATGGTTGCTATCGGAGTTATTGCATTAGCCATACCTGAGAAAGCGGAGGATACATGGTGGCCGCCAAAAGCAAACAGTGTAAATGGAATGGCTGTGTTGAATAACCCTAAAGCAAAGCAGAGTAGGAAGAATTTGGGATCTTTACGGATTGAAATCTTCTTGATGCGAAGCACCAGATAAAGAGTGGCTGCACCTAATACACAACGCCAAAAAGCTAAACCGATTGGGGATAGGGAAGCATTGGCAAACTCAATAAAGAAGAACGAGGAACCCCAGATTAGCCCTGCACCAAAGTAGTTGAATAACCAGCTACGGGATTTGCCGGGAGCTCCGACCTCATTGGTTTTGGGCACCCTGTTAGCCTAACCAACCCTTGGAGAGCATAGGCTTAAGGAATGTTGTTAAGGTTTATCAAAGTAGAGCGAAATGCTGCTCTTTTGCTTGTAATAGCTGGCCTACTGGGCCTTATCTTGGCTAACCTAAACGCAACTGCGCACCTAGTTCACGATCTAGAGCCACTGCACAAGGTCAGCGAGTATTTACTGTGCCTATTCTTCTTCTTAGTTGGCTTAGAGCTAAAAAGAGAACTAACGCAAGGATCATTCAAGAACCGTAAGGCATTATTGGTTCCCCTGCTAGCAGCAATAATGGGCGCTCTTGTTCCCGCTGCTATCTATTACCTAGTGACACAAAGTGACAGCATTGCTCGTGGTGGCTGGGCCATACCGATGGCGACCGATATCACTTTCGCACTTGCTGTGTTTAGTATTTTTGCAACGACAATGCCAACGGGTTCAAGACAGTTCCTAATGGCTTTTGCCATCATTGATGACATCTTGGCAATAGTAGTTATAGCGCTATTGCTAGGAGTACCCATACAAACTGGAGCGCTGGTTACCGGTTCCGCTATTTTGGGAATGCTCGTTCCGACTAAATACACAAAGACCTTAGAGGAACGAATTCATCCTTGGGTTGCTTACCTTGTGCTACCGCTATTTGCATTTTGTGCCTTAGCAGTTGAAGTAAACCTCACTATTGTTGAGGTAGTTAGCAGTGTTGTTGGATTTGCTATCTTGCTACGTGTGGTTGGTAAGGTAGCCGGAATTACCTTTGGTGCTTGGCTGGGGACACTTCTGGTTAGGAAATCTGGTGAGCAAGTTTTAGCTTTAGCTGACTACGCACGCATATCTGTTCTTGGTGGCATAGGTTTCACCGTTGCATTTTTAGTGAATGATATCGTCTTCAAGGACTATGAACTAGAACATGCTCAAGCACTAGTTGCAAGCTTGCTTGCAGCTGTCATAGCTGCTGTGTTAGCTGCTGTGGTTTTCAAACTAAGGAAAAGGACTTGAGTTTTCAGAAAGAACAAATCCTAGATAGAGCACGAGGCGCTTTACTAGGCACTGCTGTTGGCGATGCCTTGGGTGCAGGCTATGAATTCAAGCCACCGCTGGGTAAGGATGTGCCGGTAGTGTTCAAGTCTTCACCTGGTTTAGCGCCAGGGGAATACACCGATGACACCGCTCAAACCATTGCCATCGCTCTGGCAGCTAGCCGTTCAGATCTAAGTGTTTCCCTGGACGAAGTAGCCAAAGAATTCTTTCGCTGGTATGAAGAAGATGGTGGAGGCATAGGCATTCAGACTCAGCGCATTTTCAGGCAGACCAAAGATAGAGATTCGGCAGCGCAACTTACCGAGCAGTCAAATCTTTTCCGTGATACTCATGAACTTGCCGCTGGTAACGGTTCACTCATGAGAACAGCTGCGGTTGCACTGCCTTTTCTGTCCAGACCAGATGTTATTGCGACTCTCGCGAGCGAAGTTAGTGCGCTGACTCATGCCGATTTAGACTGCCGTGAAGCTTGCATTATCTGGTCTAAGGCCATTCGCCATGCCATTCTGTTCGAGAACTTCGATGGTGTTCAATTAGCAATCAACGAACTACCAGCGTTTAGACAAAGCTATTGGAATGATCTTTTTGATCAAGCCGATGAAGTTCAGGACGCTGCAGAGTTCACTAACAACGGCTGGGTCATTCACGCCATCCAAGCTGCCTTCAAAATAATCATGTCAACTGCAACGCAGACGCCTGAGCATTTAGTTCTAGGTATCGAGGCGGCAGTTCGTGTTGGCAATGATACCGATACGGTAGCGGCTATTGCTGGAGCACTATTAGGTGCTCGCTGGGGATACTCAGCTATTCCTAATAATTGGCTAGAGGCTATCCATGGTTGGCCGAATTACAAAGCAGAAGATCTGGTTATTCTCGCGGATGAGATAACTGAACAAATTTGGCTCTGACAATAACTGCTTTACTCTTCGGCAAGGTAACAGAGCCAAGTAGCATTTTCAAAGTATTCTGCTCCTAGAGTGCGTAATCAGTTGAAGTAGGAATATCCATGCCGACAAAAGAAAAGCGAAGAACAGACCCGCTTTTTGAATTCATCATTGTCGGATCTCTGATTCTTGGCGGGGTTTTCGCCTTTGGTTCAAACGAATCTGTGGCCGCCCCTGCACCAGTTCCAGTGCCGGTAGAAAAACCTAAGCCTGAGATTGTCAAGCAAAGCTATGTTGAACCAACCGGTAAAGTTCAAACTCTTGTCACTGGACTTAGAGCTCCTTGGGAACTTCTTTTCTTGCCTGATGGTCAGGCTCTTGTTGATGAAAGAGACTCGGGTGCAATTCTGCTGATCAGTAAAGAGCTAGAGGTGTCAAAGGTAGGTTTTACCAACACCGCACCGCCTTGTAAGAAGTTCTGTGAAGGTGGAACTCTAGGGATGACCATTGCAGCGGATAGAGCGGATAACAAACTGAGCTTATTTGTTTTCCAAACCACCAATAGCGATAACCGCATTCTCAAGTATGACCTGAATACCGATGATGCAGGTTCTTGGACTCTTGCTAATAAAAGAGTTTTGATGAAAGGTATTGAGCGAAGCGGTAAGTCCACTACCCATAATGGTGGTCGATTAGCCATTGGTCCAGATGGAAAACTTTGGGCGAGCCTAGGGGACTCTGGAATGAAAGGTGCAACTTCACAAAACTGGAGTGCACGTGCCGGTTCTATTTTGAGAATGAACCGCGATGGAACAATTCCAGAAGGTAATCCTAAAGAGAACTCATTTGTGTGGGCTAAGGGTTTCAGAGACACTCAAGGAATGGCTTGGGATAACTTTGGCAACCTATGGACAACGGAATTTGGGCAAGACACATGGGATGAACTCAATCTCATTGAAAAAGGCAAGAACTACGGTTGGCCTATAGCAGAGGGTGTTTACAAATTCGTTGAAAACCCAAGTGACCAAAACGACCCAACTTCAGGACCGAGTGTTCCACCGATTACATCTGATGTCGAGGAACTAAAAGACTCTCGGTATACGCCTCCGGTTCTGGCCTGGCACCCATCGGAAGCTGCCTGCAGTGGGATTACCTTCGTGAAGGGATCTCTGATATCTGCGTGTCTAAGAGGAGGCAAACTCTGGGTTATTCCAGTGCTGGGGGACAAGAAACTCGGTGAACCCAAAGAGTTCTTCAAGGGCAGATTTGGCAGGCTTAGAAAAGCAACTCTGGCACCTGACGGCTCTCTGTGGCTAATCACCAGTAACAAGGATGGCCGTGGCGGTTGGTCCAGTGGCGGAGAGAACCCTAAGGATGATCGAATCATTAGAGTCCCGCTAAAGACTGTCTTTTACTAGCTCACAGGCTTCTTTCAGGATTTACAAAACGTTACCTACTGAATTGCTTTTCCCGAGAAAGTTTCCATTTCATCGCATAGGCTGGGAACACATATACGTTTTGTGCGGAACGTCTTTTTGAAAGGCAATAATGTTTCGCAAAACTATTTCGAGCTTGCTAGCTCTTCCCCTTCTTGTTGTTGGTATTTCAGCTGCTAATGCGGCTTCAACCCCTTACACACAAAACTTCGACTCAATGTCTTCATATACAGGCGTTGACTTTGATGGCAACGTAACCTCGCTCACCACTGAACAACCAGCCGGTGAGGGTTTCACTTCGGGTAAAGCCATCAAGATGAACAATGAAGGCGCTCCTTGGGCCGGAACTAAATTTGTTTTGCCAGGAACTTCAAGTTTTATCTCCTCTGCTAACGCAACAGCTTCAATCTCAGTTCATTCTCCGGATGCGGAGAACCGCTGTTTCCTTCTCAAGCTTGAAGGTGTTGGCGCTCAAATCGAGCGCATAGTCACCGTCAAGCAGGGTTGGCAAACCCTGAACATAGACTATTCCTCTGACTACAACCCAGAGAAAAACTACAACGTAGTTGCGTTGATGCCAAACCTTACTACTGTTGGCTGTAAGACATACTCCGGCGCTAAAGCTCTGACTGTTTGGTATGTAGATAACATTTCATTCCCAGGTGCACGTGACGCTGCAGAAGTAATCGTTCCAGAAGATCGCACAACGCCATCCGTGTTGCTGAACTTCGAGAGCAATGACACATCTGGCTACAAACTAATTGATTTCGGCGGTGCGGTATCAAGCGTTGTTACCGATGCACCGGCTGAAGGTTCAATTGGATCAACTAAGGCACTCAAAGTTGTAACTGCGGGAGAAGGTTGGGCCGGTACTACGCTTCTCAAAAAGTCACGCATGGCATCTCTTATCTCAGCTTCAACATTTGTTGTAAAGGCGAATATTCACTCTCCAGCAGCTGGTAAGACAATCATGTTGAAAATCGAAAGCCTTGTGCACCCATCCCAAGTTGTTGAGATTAGACAAACCAGCGTTGCTGGTTGGAAGACCTACAGCTTCAACTTCGAGGTAGGCGGAAATCTTGAACTTGACTACCCAATGGCATCTATCTTCTTTGACTTCAATGGTTCAAAGTCAGATAACCCGTGGTATCTAGATGACCTTGCATTCAACGGCGCTGTCGGTGCGACACTTCCTGGTGGTTCAGGTGGCGGAGACAATGGAGGCGGCGGTGACAATGGTGGCGGTAACAACGGCGCAGGTGACCCGACCTCGACTCTTCTAACCTACGAAGGCGATGACAACCTCGGTGCACTAAACACCGAACCGGCTACCAAAGAAAAGCCTCAGGGCCTATTCGATGGAGCTACAGCTGTTATTACTGAATCACCTGCCGGTGGTTTAGGAGGCAGTGCCTTGGCAATCACCAAGTCAGGAGCGCCATGGGCTGGTTTGAATGCACTAGTTAGCCCAGATGGTGCGGTCCGGTACTCTGACGCAACCAACACTAAGGTGACCTTCAACTACTATTCCCCAAAGGCAAACAGCCCAGTCGGCTTAGAACTTTACAATGGTGAGGTTAGGGCAGTGCAAATGACTCAGAATGCAGCACAAGGATGGAACAATATGTCCTTCGAGTTGTCATCTGCACCTGGCTGGTCATCATCGGTGAAATACAACAAACTCGTTATCTTCCCTGACTTCCTAGTTGAAGCTGCTAACGAAGTGTTCTACATAGACAACGTTGCAGTAAACGGCGCTGTTACACCACAGATTGATATCGCAGGGCCTGTTGATCCAGGACCAGTTGTTGTTAAGCCTGCTGTAAAGACTGCTGCAACTGTTTCTTCCAAGACACCAAAGGTTGGTGTTACATTGACTGCAACCAAGGGTACTTGGACAGGAAGCACTATGACCTACAAGTACACCTGGTACCGATGCAGCGTCTTAGGCAAAACTGCTGCTAAGGCGATGCCTACATCGGGCATGAAGTGTTCAAAGATTACTGGAAAGACTTCAAGTTCATTGAAACTTACCAAGTCTGAGAAAGGCAAGTTCATCCGCGTTATGGTTACTGCGACTAACTCAAAGGGTGCAACACACAACACCTCAAAGACAACTACCAAAAAGGTTGCCTAGTCTCATAAAGAACTATTAACTAAACCCCCAAAGAGAACTCTTTGGGGGTTTAGTTCTATAAAGCTTTTTAGCTAGCTGCTTTTATGATTAGCTCTTTAATTTGAGACTCAACCTTTGGTGTCAGTTTGATTAGAGCGAATGATGTGGGCCAGAAGTTACCGTCATCAAGATTAGAGTGCTCAGAGAAACCAAGGGTGGAGACTCTAACTTTGAACATGGCTGCGTTTTGGAAGAAGAGGATAACTTTTCCGGTCTTGCCTGGAGTATAGAAAGCGGGCATTCCATACCAAGTTTTAGCAACAAGGTGAGCTGCATGCTTTTCAACGAGAGCTTTGATTCGAAGAGCCATTTCCTTCTCTTCCTTAGGCATCTTATTGACTTTCTCCATGAATGCCTTTAGATCTGCTTCTGCGCTAGCTGCTCGCTTGGCTTCGATGGCTCTGTCTTTCATCGCTTGCTTTTCAGCAGCTGAGAAAGTTGGAGTGCTCTTCTTTTCTGCCATCTGACTGTCCCTTCGCTTGTTACATCTAAGTCTAAGTGGGCGTTTTTGCCGTAACCTTAACCAATGAGCGATCTAGAAACTATCGGCCAGCGGGACAACTGGGTCTGTTGGCTGTGTGATGAGCCTGTTGACTCTGAAGGGTCTGTGAACAACGACCGTGGGCCAAGTGCCGATAGCTACTTCATAGCTAAGGCCAAAAAAGGTGAGAAGGCTGAAGAGCGACTAGCTCATAGAGCATGTAACACCATGAAGGGCAAGATTGACCCGGTCATTCAATGGCCAAGTAATCTAATGATTTTTGAACCTGCCCCAATAATTGCCACGGTTGAGAGACTGGCTAAAAAAGGTGGCAAAGAAGCCGTTGGTCGCTGTGCGGATAGTAAAGACGCAGAACTAGCCTCCACATGGCTAATCGATAGACTCTCCCGCTTTACCCCAGAGCTAAATTTCAAAACAGAGGTTATGCCAGGTGGCGGACAGTTTGTCCTAATGCTTCGGTTGGTCTAGAACATTTATGAGTAAAGCCATAAGAGTTATTTTCCTTACCTTCTACTTTGAGGCATGGGATGCCTTCGATGCTATCTATAAGCAGATGCAGGCTGATGACCGGTTCGACCCGATTGTCATTTCGATGCCTCGCAAACTTACCGGCTATGAAAAGTTTAAAGATGAAGAACTAGTTAGCTCGTATCTAGACTCACTAGAAATTGAGCATGAGAGATTCAAGTTCAAGAAGAGTAAGGATGGCTTAGCCAGACTTCAAGAGCTAAACCCTGACTACATTTTCCTCAACTACCCATGGCAGAGAAACTACAAGAAGAACTACCAAATCGAGAAACTTATTGAGTTTACAAAAGTTTGCTATGTTCCATACTTCTCAACTTCATTGGTAAATGAACCCGGTGTTCAAGGAGTTGCTCTGCATCAGTACACTCAAGTGACTCATGAGCTAGCTCACCTAGTATTTCTCCAAGACGCAGATACCAAAGCTGCTTTTGATGCCAACGGAAGAGCAGCTCATGCTTTTCTTACCGGCACACCAAAGATAGATGCACTACTTGAAGCTAAAGATAAAGCAACTCCTGTTTGGCCGATTGATCGAACCTTGCCAGATGGCACTAAGCCACTGCGAATCATCTGGGCTCCGCATCACAGCTATGGAGTTAGCTGGTTGAACTTCGGACACTTCACTAAACAGCGTCAACCGATGCTCGATTACGCAAAGAAACATCCTGAAATAGATATAGTCCTGAGACCTCATCCTTTTCTATTTGGAACTTTGACTGGACGAGATCTAATGAGTGCTGAAGAGCTAAAAGCTTGGCGTGAGGATTGGGATTCATTGCCAAATACCTTTACCGATATTGATGGACCTTTCAGATCTCTAGCTATAGCTTCGGATGCCCTCATAACGGATGGTGTCTCATTCATAGCCGAGTATCCACTGGTAACCAGAAAGCCTGCTATCTTCTGGGAGAAACCGGGGCACTGGGAGTTTTCTAACCTAGGGATTATTGCAGAGCAAAGCTCGGTAGTTGTTTCCTCAATGGCCGAAGTTGAAGATGCGCTAGATCTAGTCAAAGCTGACAGGCTCCCTAGTCGTCAAAGGGAGATTGAATCCCTAGTCAAAGCGGTTCGGCCAAGCAAGAAGTCAGCTGCCAACTCCATTGTTGACCTGGTAATCAAGGACTTCCGAGCAAGTTCTGAGTAGGCAATAACCTCGATTCCAGGCTGAAAGTCGGATTATTCTGACGCGTTAGAGCAGATAGATTAGAGCCTGAAATGAAAAATCCAGTCAAGCTTTCGGCTACGCAATCAATTGCCGCTGCATTCACAGGCCTTATAGCCGTGGGCACAATACTTCTCATGTTGCCTGCTTCATCAAGCACAGGCAAAGCCACAAATTTTTTTGATGCTCTTTTGACTGCCACTTCGGCTTTCACTGTGACCGGACTTGCCTCGCTTGATACGGGCACCTATTGGTCGACTTTTGGACATTCGGTAATTGCTTTTGGTGTTCAGATTGGCGGTATAGGAATTATTGCCTTTGCTGCCCTTGTGGCATTTCTTGTGGATGGAAAGATTTCTCTAAGGAACCGTAAATCAGTTATGGCAGAGTCATCAGCCCCCAAGCACATTGACTTGAAAGCTTATCTAAAGACCGTTCTAAAAATGTTGCTCTTTTTTCAAAGCATGCTTTTCATAATTCTTGCTGTGCGCTTTTTTAGCGAGTATGACTATTCACTTGATAAGGCTCTTAGCCATGGAGCATTTCACTCTCTAATGACAGTCAATCACGCAGGTTTCGCACTCTATGCCGACAGCATGATGGGTTTTGCTCAAGACCCTTGGATTATCATTTCTATGTTTGTCTTTACCACCATTGCTTCCCTGGGTATTCCTGTTCTAATTGAAATTAGAGATCGCATCCGCTTGAAGGTTTACTCTTGGCTTGGACGAGAGGCTGGATACATCCTTCCGAAGCAATGGTCTTTGAATTCTCGAATAGTTTTGTGGGCCAGCTTAGTTTTAGTGATTGTTGGAGCATTAGCACTGACTATTACTGAATGGAGTAATCCAGCAACACTAGGAGCAATGGACCCAGCTCAAAAGGTCATGGCTGGTTTCTTTAACTCGTCGATGACTCGTACTGTCGGATTCAACTCAATTGACATTGCAGCTATGGATCCAGGTTCTTGGATTGTAATGAACATGCTTATGTTTATTGGAGGTGCTAGCGGTTCCACCGCCGGTGGTATCAAGATAGGAACAGCAGTAATTCTTCTCTATATCGTTCTTACAGAAATCAGGGGAGATGCGGCTGTGAACGTTGGCAATAGAAGATTGCCTAGATCTATGCAACGTCAAGCTCTTACCATCGTTACTCTTTACTCCTCGGTAATAATCGGGGCATTGCTTGTGCTCAGGTTCACAACTAAGTTCTCAACCGATCAACTTGTGTTTGAAATCATTTCTTGCATTGGAACCGTGGGCCTTTCAACAGGTATTACAGCCAGCCTGCCTGAACATGCCAAGTTTCTTTTGTCTCTGGTAATGCTTTTCGGACGCCTAGGGCCAATAGTTGTGGCGACTTCGCTAGCCTTGCGAAAGACGCAAAGACACTTTGAATACCCTAGAGAAAGCCCTCTGATTGGCTAACTACTTTATAAACCTGACCATACCTATGAGTCTCTAGGATTAAACAACACCACTGAATGGAGAAGCAAGTGTCAAATCGTAAGAAAAGCGCTACAGCTAAACAGCAAGTAGCCTCGAGCATTGTGGTCATAGGATTAGGCCGATTTGGTTCATCCTTAGCTATAGAACTACTCAGAGGCGGAAGAGATGTTCTAGGTGTAGATGCCGATGCCCGTACCGTCCAGAACCTCTCTGATGAACTCAGCGATGTAGTTCAAGCAGATAGCACGGATGAGACAGCTCTTCGTGAACTTGGTATCCAAGATTTTGATTCAGCTGTTGTAGCTATCGGAAGCGATCTAGAGTCAAGCATCCTGACTGCTTCGCTACTCTTACAACTTGGAGTTCCTCAGGTGTGGGCAAAGGCAACAAGTGTCGCTCACGGTCGTATTTTGCAGCAACTTGGAGTCCATCACGTAATCTTCCCTGAAATGGACATGGGTAAGCGAGTAGCGCATATGGTCTCTGGTGAATCTTTAGATTATGTGCCGATTGACGATGACTTCGTAATGGTCAAGACTTCCGCTCCAGAAATGTTCAATGGTAAAACCCTTGCTGACATGAAGTTTAGATCTGAACATGGAGTGACAGTTGTGGCAACCAAAAGAGCTGGCGCAAGCTACTTGCCATCTTTCCCGGAGACAGTTCTAGAAACTGGAGATGTCATGATTGTTGCAGGAAGAACTGAGAAAGTTGACCAGTTCTGCCAGCTAGGAAAATAAGCTAAAGTCTTTTGCTGACCTGGGCTATATCTTTTGGTCCGATACCGCAACAACCACCAATGATTGTTGCACCGCATTGCGCCCACTCTTGAATTTGTTGGGCTGAAAGTTTTATTGCAGCACCTTCAAGGCGCTTCAGTTTTTCATTCCAGGTTCGACCAGCATTAGGGTAAACAACAAATGGTCCATACTCTCTAGCAGATTCTAGTAATCCGGTTACCAGTTCTGGACTGGTGCAGTTTATGCCAACGTAATGCGCTCCTAGCTCTTTAGAAATCTTTGCTGCATCTTTGAATGATTCTCCAGAACATAGCTGAGCTTCATCCTTACAGGAAAATGCAATCCAAACAGGAATCTCATTGTTTAGTTCCTTTAGTAGATTCAGTAAAACTTTTGCTTCTCTAATCTCAGGAATAGTTTCTATGGCTAGGTAGTCTGGTTTACAGGCAATAAGAATTTCAAGTCGCTCTTTGTGAAAGTCGATGAGTTCTTGTTCTGTCACAGAGTAGTTCCCTCGGTATTCAGAACCATCAGCAAGGTATGCGCCATATGGACCTACGGAGGCCGCTACCAGAGGAGCTTTTGCATCTCTGGCCAATTGCACTGAAAGTTTTAGCGCATCAACTACCTCTTGGTGAGTCCACCCTTTGGCTAGGCAACCGGGAAAAGAAACTTGGTAGGTAGAGGTAATGATGATTTGTGCTCCAGCCTCCACAAAAGCAGCGTGAGCATTACGTATCTGATCTGGCGCACTCTTTAGTAGTTCGCCAGTCCACAGTTCAGAGGTAAATGTGTTTCCAAGTTCCTCTAGTGCGGTTGCAAGCCCTCCATCGAGAAGAACGTAATCCTTAGACATTACAAAAGTCTAACTGCTTGGACTGAAGCTAGTCTTTCGAGGTTTTTGGCTTCAAAGTATTTGATGCTTTGGCCAATAAGATAGCAAACACGAGAGCAACGACAATTCCAGTGCTGATACCAAGCTCTATAACAGCTCTATTGAATTCCTCCTGAGATTTTCCAGAAGCTAGAGTCATTGAGGCACCGACGGTAAGTATGTGTCTGACCGCGGCGATAACTCCAATGATGAGGAAGTTCTGTAGCTGGAAAACACCATCGGTGTATCGAGCAACTACGGTTCTAAGGATCTCAAGAATAATGATGATGAAAAGAATGTCATTGATACCTTGAATCATTCCAGTTGGGAAGAATGGTGAAGTCTCAAAGACTCTAGTCACGGAGAAGAACAATGCAGCAATCGCTATTACTAAAAGGAAGATTCCGAGGATAACGTGGAAAATCTCTTCAATTCTCTCGATCCAATTGGCAGGAACTAAGACCTGGTGCTTCTCTCTATCTTTAGTCATGTCTGAAATCTAACCCAATGACACCGACATTCAAAGACTAAATGGCGTCTTTACATTACAGTTCTATTTCGTTGTTCGCCCTCTAAACCTAGTCGTGAAGTGCACTACTTCAATACCGACGCAGGCAACCAGAGCAACCCCGAAGGTGAGCAGCAACTGTGGGGTAGTTAGATAGGTCAACCCAAAGAAATCTGAAGTAACAGGCAGCGTAAACATCCCTACTGCGAACACTGTCATTAGAACCAGTACGCCTAACTTGATAGCGGTTAATGGCCTGACCAAGGTGGCTAGCACCCATAGCCCTGTAATGGAGAGCAACATGGCAGTTGCACTCTGGGCTTCAGATTGAACCCAAGTTCTATCCATTCGGATGATTCCAGCAAGGCTAATCACGGCTATGGCTGTTAGTGCACCAGCAGGTATACAGAACAGCAGTGAGCGTTTTAGGAAACCTGGTTGGTACCTAGCCTTGTTGGGTAGAAGAGCGATAAGAAAAGCAGGTATGCCGATAGTGAAGGCATCGACAGCAGAAAGCTGTCTCGGTAGGAAAGGGAACTCCAAGAAGGTTAGTCCAAAAACGATAGCCAGAATCATGGCCCAAGCAGTCTTGGTCAGAAAAAGCCTAGATAGTCTCTCGACGTTGGCAATTACTCGTCGACCCTCAACAATAACTTCGGGTAAAGCTGCAAACCTGTTATCGAGTAACACTAAGTTAGCTACCGCTCTGGTGGCCGCAGATCCAGATCCCATCGCAATACCTAGGTCTGATTGCTTTAGAGCTAGAGCATCATTGACACCATCGCCAATCATGCCAACCACGTGATCTTGTTGTTGAAGTGCCTGCACTATTAGCTTCTTTTGCTCTGGAGTTACCCTGCCAAAAACACTGTTTGTTTCTAAGAGCTTTGCAAGCTCGCCGGAATCAGTTGGCAACTCTCTGGCATCAAAGCCTGGACCTTCAAATTCCAAACCAACAGACCTTGCAACACCAGCAACTGTCTGCGGATGATCTCCAGAGAGTACTCGAACTGTGACACCTTCATCAAGCAAATACTTTAGAGTCTCTGCTGCCTCTGCTCTGATGTCTTCTTTCAGGGTCAAGATGGCTATTGCAGGATTCGGTTTACCTTCAATGACTAAAAGCATTGTTCTAAGACCAAGAGTTGCCAAGGCTCTAACTTGAGTAAGCACCTGAGTATCCTTAGTAAGCATTTCCGGTGCCCCTAAGCACCAGATAGCACCATCGACAGTTATTGAACTGAACTTTGTCGTGGAGTTGAATTGCACCGCATTGGTAACAGTCAAGCCTTGATCAGGGAACTCTGACTGAAGAGCTTTTATAGTTGCATTCGCACGTGGAGCGTTAGCAAAGGCCCCCAGCACTGCTCGCCAGTTTGTATTCGGTGAGCTTGAATTGGACTGAGGTAACTCAACAACTTGATCAAATACCATCGCATTTCCAGTTAGAGTTCCTGTCTTATCTATACAGACCACATCAACTCTGGCAAGACCTTCTACGGCAGCTAACTCTTGGGGTAAGACTTTGTGTTTGGCAAGCTTGATTGCTGCAATAGCGAAGGCAATACTAGAAATCAAAACTAATCCCTGCGGGACCATGCTGATTACGCTGGCGACGGAGCTAACCACCGCAGCTTCCCAACTTGAGCTAGCTTGAAGTTGACCATAGACAACTATCAGGATCAAAGGGGCAAGTGCCCAACTAATCCAAAGCACCAGTTTGTCTAATGAACTTCTAATCTCAGAAGAGACTTTAGAAAACTTACGAACTTGACTAGTTAGTTTGTTTGAATAGGTTTGGCTACCAACCCGGATTACCTGAACCAATGCGGAACCTCCCGCCAGGGTTGCTCCAGCCAATAGCTCTTCACCAATACTTTTGGTTACTGGTTCGGCTTCTCCAGTAAGAGCAGACTCATCCACCTCTAATGTTTGGCACTGAAGGATGAGACAATCTGCTGGCAATTGATCACCGGCATTTAGCTCGACAAGATCATCGAGAACCACCTCATGAATTCGAACCTGGAGTGATTCTCCAGCACGTCTAACGGTTACCGGTGATTGGTTGAGAAAGGTTAGTTTGTCTAAGACTCTTTTTGACCTGTACTCCTGAACAATACCAACAGATATGTTCAGCAAGACAGCTATTCCAAACAAGGCGTCCTGCCAATAACCAAGAACCAGTAGAACTAGAAAAGCCCCACCGACCACTCCATTAAACAAAGTGAAAAGGTTTGCACTCAGAATTGTCATTAGGCTTCGGCTACTGCCAAATTCTTGGCTGTTTACTTGACCGAGACTCAACCTGGCAGAAACTTCTACCTGGCTAAGGCCTTGAAGTTCAGGTGAGTAGGTCATGTTCCTATCCTTACAGAGATACAGCACTGCCTTGAATGTTGTAAGTTATTGCCATGATTGAGATTTCAGAGTTCCCAAACAGGGTCCTAATTGGGCTAAGCCGTCCATTCATCGCAGCCACCCAGCCAAATTCAAACGCGGGAGAGGTTATTGGCCCACTCTGGCAGGAGATGTCCAAGCTGTTCTTCAGCATGGAACTAAACCGGGACCCTAGTCCTATGGGGGTAGGGGCAATGAGTTCAGGTGAATCCGAAGGTGACGGGGCAATGACCTATTTCGCTGGCTATGAAGTGCATTCCTTGCCCGAGGATTTGAATGGACTGGAAGTGCTGGTTCTAGAACCAGCAAAGTATGCTTTCATAACCCATGAGGGGCCAATGTCGGAGTTACCTGGCGTCATTACTAACTTCTATAGCAAGCTGCTCCCTGAAAGTGGCTTAGCCAGGAAAGCTGGCATGGATCTAGAAATTTATCTTGAGACCTATGACCCTGAGCCTAAAACGATAGTCACCATCGCTGCACCAGTTCACTGAACCTGATGTCTTGGCTGATCTATAAATCAACTGAGTTTCTGTCAAACAGTATTTGTCCCCATCTGACAAGTTCTAGCAGGTAACTCTCGGCTTTCTGTGAGAGATTAGGGATTAGACACTTAGCAGAGCACGAGGAGAACTAGACAGATGAATAAGAAACGTTGGTTCTGGTTATCTGGAATAGCTCTGGTAGTGGTAATCATCATTGCATTGGTTGCTAACCGTGCTCTCACCAGACAAAGCAACTTTGAAACCTATGAGGTCACGTCAACATCTGTTGTGAAGACAGTGGCTGCTAATGGTCAACTAGCTGAGACTCAACTGTTGGCCTATGGTCCAAGTGAGCAACCGGTTCTAGTTTCTGCCAACGGATCTATCGCTATTCCTGCCCAGTTTGGATTGAGCCTAGAAGTTTCTCAAATTGAAGTATCAGTTGGAAAGAAAGTTGCAAAGGGAGACTTACTTTTTACCTATGTGAATCAGCTGGGGCAATCGACAAGAGTCAAGGCAATTGCGAGTGGCGTTGTGCGCTCTGTTGACACTGCGGTTGGTCTTAGAACTTCTGGTCAAGTTGTAACCATCGGCAGCAATAAACCTATAGTCTCTGTTTTTGCTAGTGAATACGACGCAGATCTTTTGGATTTGAGCCAGAAAGCATCAATCGAACTAGATGCCATCAATGCAGTCTTCGAAGGTGCCGTGATTTCGATTGGTCAAGTTGCCAACTCGGTTAGCGGTATCAAGCAGTATGAAGTCTTGGTGGAAGTGAAAACAATTCCAGCCGGTGCCAGATTTGGTATGAGCGCAACAGCAGAAATTGAAGTTGAAAGATCCGACGAAGTCCTCGCCGTTCCAATGAGTGCTCTTATTGGTGAGACCCCAGAAGTTGAAGTGCTGAGAGACGACTCTGGCGGGGCTTCTGTTGTTGAAACAGTTGCCGTAAAACTTGGTCTCAGGGGAGACAGTTTGGTTGAAGTAACCTCAGGTCTCAAGGCAGGTGACAAGGTAATCACCGGTGTCAAAGGAGATATCCCTGCGCCAAGTCAATTCGGTCCTCCGCGTGGAGCCGGAAATAATGGCTGATGAAGTTGTTCGCTTAGATAAGGTACGTCGCGATTATCTAGTTGGTGAACAGGTCACCACAGCTCTGGGTGGAGTGGACCTAGTTATCGAGCGTGGTGAATTTGTTGCCATCGTAGGGCCTTCGGGAAGTGGTAAGTCAACCATGATGAACCTCATCGGTTGCCTAGATAGACCAAGTGCAGGTTCTGTGAAGATATCAGGAGATTCCACTAGCGAACTAAGTGATAACAAACTGACCGAGCTTAGGTCGAAAGCTATTGGTTTTGTGTTTCAACAGTTCCAATTGCTGCCGAATACAACAGCCATTGAGAACGTAATGGCACCGCTTCTTTATCAAGGGAAGAGCACAAAGGAAGCTAGGAAGCTAGCTACCCAGATGCTTACTCAACTAGGGTTAGGTGACCGACTCAACTTTGATAGAAATCGTCTTTCCGGTGGCCAACAGCAAAGAGTGGCTATTGCTCGAGCACTTGTGACAGGCCCTGACATAGTTTTAGCTGATGAACCTACTGGTGCTCTAGATTCTAAAACTGGTGCCGCAGTGATAGAGCTTCTCAAAGAGTTACATAGAGAAGGCAGAACAATAGTTTTGATCACCCATGATTTAGAGATAGCTGCCAGTGCACCTAGAAGAGTGTTCCTTCGTGATGGCCTGATTGAACGCGATGAGCGAGGTGTGAGTTGAGAATCCTGGGAACTGCAGCACTAGCGCTAAATAGAATTTGGGCTACCAAAGTTAGGTCCTTGCTGACCATGCTCGGAGTGGTTATTGGTGTTGCAGCCATAGTTGCTCTAACATCCATTGTCGATGGCGCATCACAGGGAATCAACAAGTCACTGGCAACTCTTGGCACCAATCAGCTCAACATCACGGCAATGGCTCCCGATTCCCTTACTGAACTAGATGCCAAGGCATTAGCCGCCCTAGACAATGTTTCAGTGATGTTTGTGCAAACTCAAAACCAGGGAACTATTGCAACCCAAGACAGCAGAGTGAATGCTCGACTCGTTGGAGTTTCATCCCAATACTTTGAAGCAGTAAAACCAGCGATTGCTTTAGGGTCATACCTGTCTAGCAGTGCCTATGCATCGGGTTCCAAAGATGTTGTTTTTGGTGCTGATGCCGCAAATGATCTGGGTATCACTAAAGAATTACTCGGCAACACTGTAAAACTCAACGGTCAAGATTTTAGACTCGTTGGTGTCCTAGATGATCAAACAGGTTTTGGAACCTCTGGACGAGTTTATGTGACCGTCGAATCTGCTCGAAAGCTTTTCAGTCAGTATCCATATGTATCAAGCATTGTGATTCAAGCCAATACTCCAGAGCAGGTAGATACTCTCCAACTGCAAGCAGATTTACTGCTTAGACAGAGACATGGTCTTGGGGCCGAAACAACTGCTCGGTACACAATTACTAACCAGGCCTCGCTAATTGCTGCAGTTGGGTCTATCACAGCAACCTTAGGTTTACTACTTACCGGCATTGCAGCCATCAGTTTGCTAGTTGGTGGTATTGGCATCATGAACATCATGTTGGTATCAGTGAGAGAGCGAACTAGGGAGATAGGGGTTCGCCGAGCTATTGGAGCAAAGCAATCAAACATTCTTATTCAGTTCCTGATTGAAGCCATAGTGCTATCTCTGGCTGGAGGAGTAGTGGGACTAATCTTTGGCGAGATAGCTGCCTTCTTCCTAGCGGTACTTGGTGACTGGGTATTCTCAGTGCGTTTAGACACAGTGTTACTAGCCTTAGGTTTCAGCTTGCTGGTTGGTGTTGTCTTTGGTGTTTGGCCGGCAAGACAGGCTGCCAAACTTGAGCCAATAGACGCACTTAGGTTCGAGTAGTTCGAAAACAACTTCGATCTGGTTTACCGCTGAATGCCAAATTGAATATATGTAGCGTGGGTTCCAATGAGGCTACCGATAGTTTGCTAGCAAGATTTACCTAAAGCTCCCGCTAAATCAGTCACTAAAGGGCATGAGCTTTACAGGACAGCTAGCACACCTTGATCTTGGCAACGTTCTTTACAAGATTTATGCAAACGCTGGCTGACTGCTTCGATAACTTCATGGTTAACTTTATTCCGCCTTTGATTGCCACATATTTAGTTTTTGTTTTCTTAACTGCAGTGACAATGTGAGTCAAAGCTAATTTCTTTTTAGCTTTAGCGGCTGATGCTTTTGCACTAGTTACAGCCTTCTTGGCAATAGTGGTTAGAGAGTTTTCCAGTTCAATTTTTCGGCTCATGTTTTCAACAGAGTCCAAGTTCAAAGCTGACTTAAGGTCAGGCACGTCAATGGCTGGCGGGTTCAAAGTCATTGTTGTGGCACTAAAACCGGAAACTGCTCTGGAAAAGTACGGCATTTCAAGGTCGCTCTTGACTACATAATCTTGACCATCAGCGCTAATAGTGACCACAGTATGAATGTAGTTAGATCCGCTGAATGACATTGTCGCTGGCGATTTGATGTCAAAAGTGTAATCAGTGTCGTTTGGATTAAGTGCATTAGGAGTTTTTGTTACTGCAGAGAATCTAGAGAGCGGGTTATCAGTGACCATACCCACTAGGTTCCAAGTACCCATGTATACACTCGATTGGAACACTATCGAGGTTGTATCCAAGGGTGATAGGTACTTGAGCGAGCCGGTCACTCTAGGTGATTTGAAGTGAGTGGCTTTGGGTTTGCCCAACCTGGAAAGTGTTGACTTGGTATATTTCGAGTTAAGAGCTGCGTAGGTTGCAAGAGTTCCATAGTAGACATCATCCGAAAATCCGTAGTCCATGACGGTTGTCTTGAAGACTCCGTACATGTCTGGGGAGCTGCTCCTGTTGGATGAGTGGTACTTGAAACTACTTCCTGAGGTAATCGCATCCAAACTGGAACGGCCGAATATAGCGCCGCCCATATCCAGTTCTACTGTGTTTGAGATAGCCATGACTTTCTTGGATCGGACCTCTTCAAAGAACGAATCCATCGCTGCGGACATTTCTATGTAGTTTGTATCTGCTGCAAATTCTTCATACTTCAAAGTCACAACTTCCGCTTGCGCGCTTGTCACTCCAACGGATGTGGCTAATAGTGAGATTGTGGCTATCCAAGCTAAAGATATTCTGATTTTCAATTCGACCCCCTCAGGTGCAATGGGACTTTTCCCATTTGCCTCAACTCTATTGCGACAAATTTCGGAATGCAACAAACCACATACCATTTCAATCACGAATCAGGAATAATTGAGTACTGAAGAGCCAAAGCCTGGCTGTCTACCCAGTTGTGCTTGGTAGTATGGTGTCTCATTAGCTGTCTCCATTTGGAGATATCAGGGGTATACAGGAGAAGAAAAATGCCAAAGCTTTCAAGAGTTATAATTTCAATGTTGGCTATCGCGCTTCTTGGCTCCGCGGTGGCTCCTGCAGGTGCGGTTGACACAACAAACAATCCAACATATGCAAAGTTGAACAAGGCAATCGCAGACACTCAATCTGCTTTATCTTCGGCAACAAGCTTGTCTTTCAATGAGGGCTATATTGCAACAGATTCAAAAAAATCAGCCAGAAAAGGCACAAGCCTTATTGCCGTCACTCCATCTATCTCTGAGTACTTCAGTCAAGACTTTCAGTCAACCGATAACAAGAAGACGTGGAAATCGTCTGGAATAAACGGACATGTATACGTAACAAATGACAAGGCGTATAGCACCATCAGTGATATCGACTCATGGAACGCAGGTTACAGCAGTTACATGGCCTTCGAGATTCGCAAGTTTTCACCTTTTGATTCAACTTGGGTTGTCAGCGATGCTAGCGGCCCAAACCAGAATTTCAATGCCATGGATCCAGTGGCAACTGCTTCGTCTTACATTGAAGGCATAAACGCTGTCAATGGCTATCTGTCCGTGATTGACTCATTGCCACAAATAACAGAGTCAAGAAACAATAAAGGCGACACAGTGTTTAAGATTAATCTAAGTCCTCAGTTTAAATCACTGATTTACACATACACAATAAATCCATCTAGTGGTTTAGTAACTTCATTCGGATACAGCCAAAATACTGGCAAAACCAAAGTCGTTAGCAACTATTACATTTCGATTGGGGCTGAGGTAAAACTTCCAACCTTTGAGCCAAGTTCAGTAAAGCTAATTGAGCAGAGCGAGTTAATTCAAAAAGTTCGTGGGTTGTCCGCTCAGGAAATGTTGCGTGTTCCAGCAAAGTTTATTGTGACTCAAGCTAGCGCGGCAGCTAAAAGAGCTCGTAAACCAGTTACATCCGCGCTGGTTAGAAAAACCGCCTCAGAGGTTTTTGGAAACGACAAAATAACTAATGTCACTGGCGGGGTTAGGCTAACTGGCGAATACCAAGGTGAAATGGGCTACTTGTGCATAACAGTCAAGAATTCAAAAGTCAGCACTAAAGGCTGTAAGTAGCAGCTTCCTTATCTTGCGTCTAGATTTTTCCAAAGGGCTCTGCATCTCAGGTGCTGTTGATGTTTTCCTCCTCGGCTTACGATTATTCTGTTACCAAGTTGAGAGCAGGAATCAAATGACTGTAATTCCGATGTTTCCTTTGAGCACAGTCCTGCTACCCGGTATGCCATTATCTCTTCGAATTTTTGAAGAGCGGTACCTAAAGCTTCTTGGCGATCTCATTGCTGAAGAGAATCCAGAATTTGGTGTCGTGCTTATAGACCGTGGCTCTGAGGTCGGTGGGGGAGAAAAGCGCTTGCCTATTGGCACAATAGCTTCAGTTATTGATATCGGAACTCTAGATCAGTTCTATGGACTTGAGTCAATCGGTTCTCAGCGCTTTAGAGTAAATGCTTGGTTACCTGATGATCCATATCCAATGGCCGACATTGATTTCATTCCAGATCTAATCTGGGATGACTCTTTGATGCCTGCCCGAGTTCACCTAGAAACTAAAGTTAGAAAACTTCTAGCTTTTGCCAGTGAGTTTGGCGATTTGCAATATGGATCAGATACCGAACTAAGCGATAATCCTATGGATGCCTGTTGGCAACTAGCAGGGGTGCTACCGGTTGGTCAGTTGGATCAGGTAGATCTTCTGAGCTCCCAGTCCGCAGATGAACTAATCTCCAGAACCTATGAGATTGTCACAACCCTGGATAACACCCTGCAAGAGATGATGAATCAGCAGGCTGGGCAGGACGACCCTATTTCTTGATAAATGGGTTACGGCTATCAGGTTTTTAGATCTTTCTCTGATTAAGGAGGCTCGGAGGGCTACCCCCTTCTAACAACTAGACTTGGGGAGAAAGTTATCTTGCATAAGGAGAAACGTGTCCCTAATTGGTGTAGTGGCAGAGCCACAGGCGGAATCTAGAGTAGCCGCCACCCCAGAAACAGTAAAAATCATCAAATCTCTTGGCTTCGACGTTGTTGTTGAATCAGGTGCTGGTGCTAAGGCTTCTTTCCCAGATTCTGCCTATGAGGCTGCTGGAGCTAAGGTCGTTGCAAGTGCTGCTGCCTGGAATGCTGACATTGTGCTCAGAGTCAATGCCCCATCAGATGATGAAATCAAGTTATTGAAAAAAGGCGCTGTATTGGTCGGTGTCTTAAGCCCAGCACTAAAGCCTGAATTGCTTAGCGCTTTAGCCGCTCAGGGTGTTACCGCTTTGGCTATGGATGCGGTTCCACGAATTTCTAGGGCACAGTCAATGGACGTGCTTAGCTCAATGGCAAACATTGCAGGTTACCGAGCAGTGATTGAAGCAGCTCATGAGTTTGGTCGTTTCTTCACCGGTCAGGTCACTGCAGCTGGAAAAGTAGCTCCAGCAAAAGTACTGGTAGCAGGAGCTGGTGTTGCCGGACTTGCTGCAATTGGCTCGGCTTCTAGCCTTGGTGCAATTGTTCGAGCAACAGATCCAAGACCTGAGGTTGCCGATCAAGTGAAATCAATCGGTGGTACTTATCTAGCTGTTGAAGTCGAAGAAAGGATGGAATCCAGCGATGGTTACGCCAAAGAAACCAGCAAGGCATATGAGGAAAGAGCAGCAGAGCTTTACTCTGAGCAGGCAGCCGATGTCGACATCATTATTACCACCGCTTTGATTCCAGGGCGACCAGCACCACTTCTTATTACAGCCAAAGATGTTTCTCTAATGAAGCCAGGCAGCGTAATTGTTGACATGGCAGCAGCTCAAGGTGGTAACGTCGCAGGCTCAGTTGCTGGAGCGAAGATTGTCACCGAGAACGGTGTAACCATTTTGGGTTACACGGATCTACCTTCTCGTCTGCCAGCCCAGTCATCTCAGCTGTATGGAACAAACCTGGTAAACCTGCTAAAGCTTCTTACTCCAGCTAAAGATGGCAACGCAGTTATTGATTTCGATGATGTGGTGCAGCGTTCGGTTACTGTCGTGCGCTCAGGTGAGATTACTTGGCCACCACCTCCGGTCCAAGTATCAGCTGCTCCAGTTGCTAAAGCTGAAGCAGTTGTAATTCCAGAGAAAAAGACTATGTCTTCAAGAATCAGAGCCTCACTGATTGCAGTAGGGCTTGCAGGGTTGGTCGGACTTGTATCTATGGCCCCGGCACCACTCCCGGAGCACTTCTTAGTTCTGATGCTCTCGGTAGTTATTGGTTTTTATGTAATCGGTAAAGTGCACCACGCACTACACACTCCACTGATGAGCGTTACCAACGCCATCTCAGGAATCGTTGTGGTGGCTGCTGTCTTGCAGATTACAGATACCAACCTTTTGATTCAAATTCTTGCTGCGGTAGGTGTATTACTTGCCTGCATCAACGTCTTTGGTGGCTTCGCAGTAACCTCTCGAATGCTCAAGATGTTCACTAGAGGAGATAAATAATGACTGTTCAAGCTATTGCTAACGCGGCATATGTTGCAGCTGCACTGCTATTCATCATGAGTCTTGCAGGACTCAGTAAGCACGAGACCGGTAGAACCGGGATCCGTTATGGAATCGCTGGTATGGCTATCGCCATGGCGGCGACCATATGGCTAGCTTTCTCTGGTGAATTCAGTGAAACATCATTCATAGGTTTAGGACTTCTAGTTCTTGCAGTGATTATTGGTGGACTTATTGGAGTATGGCGAGCAAAAGTTGTGGCAATGACTGGCATGCCAGAACTGATTGCACTCTTCCACAGCTTCGTAGGTCTAACCGCAGTTCTGGTTGGTTGGAATGGAGCACTACACGCCAAGGAGATGTCTGCAGAACTAGCAGCAGTTCACAGCGCCGAGGTCTTCATTGGTGTCTTCATTGGTGCTATCACCTTTACCGGTTCGATAGTTGCCTATCTAAAGCTCTCGGCCAAGATGTCTTCCAAGCCACTAATTCTTCCTGGCAGAAACTACATCAACCTAGTAGCTCTTGCTGGTTTTGTTGGTCTCACCGTAGCCTACGTAATTGCTCCTGATCTAAGTCTGCTAATTGCTGTAACAGTATTAGCTCTGGCTCTTGGTTGGCACCTAGTGGCATCCATCGGTGGAGGAGATATGCCTGTGGTGGTCTCGATGCTAAACAGTTACTCCGGTTGGGCCGCTGCAGCAACGGGCTTCCTGCTAAGCAACAACCTTTTGATTGTTACCGGTGCTCTTGTTGGTTCCTCGGGTGCTTATCTTTCATACATCATGTGTAAAGCCATGAACCGAAGCTTCGTCTCAGTTATCTTTGGTGGCTACGGAATTGAAGCAGCAACGCAAGGTGATGAAGAAACTGGCGAACACACTGAGATAGATGCAGCCTCTGTTGCTGAACTACTTAGCTCAGCTAAGACTGTGGTTATCACTCCAGGCTATGGAATGGCGGTAGCCCAGGCTCAGTATCCAGTAGCGGAACTGGCTAAGCGCTTAAGAGAGAAAGGTGTGGATGTGAAGTTTGGAATCCACCCTGTTGCAGGAAGACTCCCAGGCCACATGAACGTTCTTCTTGCTGAAGCTAAAGTCCCTTATGACATCGTTCTAGAAATGGACGAGATCAACGACGACCTAGCTAAGACTCAGGTAGTTCTAGTTATTGGAGCTAACGACACAGTGAACCCAGCAGCAACTGAAAACCCATCAAGTCCAATTGCAGGTATGCCTGTACTAAAGGTTTGGGAAGCAGAGAACGTGATTGTCTTCAAGAGATCAATGGCCTCTGGTTACGCAGGAGTTGCTAACCCACTGTTCTATAAGCCAAACACCAAGATGCTCTTTGGTGATGCGAAGGATAGAGTAAACGACATTCTCAAAGCTCTGTAATCACAGATAACTGGCGGAGAATCGGTGGCTTGCGGTAACCAGCCATGGGACGGTATTTGCCGATATTTGAACTATTGATTAAGCGGTCTACGCCATCTATTCTCCTGTTTGGTGCTCTAAGAACTAGAGCAGCAGAGTTCCTGAGCCAACAATAGGAATCTCTTCCCTCTCATCATTTAGTGAAGAGGTCAGGCTGAATTCAGATTAAAGAAGTGATAGAAAATGGAGATACCAGCCAGTGAGCAAGATAAATAAAGGTCGCATGACAGCAGTTACCGATGAAGGAATTGTTGTGTTTCTGATCGGAATGCGCATCAATAATGTATTGGCTTTTCACAAATGGGTACCTGTTTTCATGGCAATGGGAAGGATGCTGCCCGAGCTATACAAAAACCCACAACTAGGTTTCAAGTCTTATCAGATGTGGTTCAGCCGAACATTGATTTTAGTTCAATACTGGGAGAGCGCAGAGAAACTTCTAGAGTACTCCAAGGCAACAGATTCGGAACACCTGCCAGCATGGAAAGCATTCAACAAAGCAGCCAGGACATCAAATGCTGTTGGTATCTGGCATGAAACCTATGTGGTTCCAAAAGGTGGAGTAGAGAACATGTATGTGAACATGCCTACCTTTGGTTTCGGTAAAGTCAAGGAAGCGGTACCTGCAACAGGTAACCGCAATTCAGCTAAAGACAGATTTGATAAGAGCTAAATTGAAACCATGATTTACGTTTCACTGGTACTCAACATTCTGGTCCTAATACCAATAGTTGTACTCATGGCCATGAAGTCGCCTATTGTTGCTGAAAACCCAGTCAGTTCAGTTTCTACTCTATATTCGAGGTATGCAAAATCAACTAGAGCTTATTGAGATAGACAAACTCGCCCGTGAGTTTCTTTTGTTGGATGTTGCTGAAAACCAGCGAGGTTTAGTCGCTTCAGTTGCACAGAGTTATGCAGATGCTCTATTCCCACCAAAGTACGAAACTGGCATTCCTAAACCATGGATTAGAGGGGTGCTCAGAAACGGAGTCCCTGCCGCTTTCTTGATGTGCGCTGAGCCAACACAAGAGCAAGAAGATCCATGGATTTGGCGACTGCTAGTTGATAAGTCTCATCAAGGTTTTGGAGTGGGCACATTTGCAGTGCAGGCATCAATAAACAGGTATCGGGAACTGCAGTTACCAAGGGTCCTTGTTAGTTGGAAACCGAATGAAAACAACCCATCAGGCTTCTATAGGAAACTTGGGTTTGTAGAAACTGGCGAGAACATAGAAGGCGAAGTTGTAGCTTCACTCGATCTGTAGATGGCGGAGAATACTTGATTCGCATTGAGTGCCCATTTGCTTGTATTTGTAATGAACTCTGGCTCCTAAATGTCTTTCTACGCCATCTTTCTACGCCAAGTTGCTCAAAACTAGAAACATCAGCCTCGGTTGTAGGACTATCGGCTCTCATAAACTGTTTGCATGGATTTGTTAGAGCGTGCTCAGCCTGCGGACGCAGGCGAAGTAGCTTCGCTCTACCTTGAAGCGCGCAGACAGGCTCTCGGTGCAATACCTCCAGTGTTCGGATCTGATGAACGTGTTCTCGATTGGCTTTCAGCCCGAGTGAGAAATGGGGAGGAGTGCTGGGTCACTCGCGATCACAAAGGCGTGAGCGCGTTTATTCTCTTGGAACCTGGCTGGCTTGACCAACTTTACGTTCGTGTCGATCGGATTGGTCAGGGTCTTGGTTCCGAACTCGTCAAGAAGGCCAAAGAAGTCTTGCCTGATGGAATGCGTCTCTGGACTTTCCAAAGCAACACTTCAGCGCACCGATTCTATGAACGCCATGGGTTTGTTGTAATCGAAAAAACAGACGGAAGTAACAACGAGGAGAATGCGCCGGACGTTTGTTACGAATGGAGACCTCAAGCTATCTAGCCGCCTTAGGATGGCCATTTTCAGCGGCGAATACCTCACTCGCAGCAATGCCTTTCTCCCCGCTAAATAAGCGGAAATTACCCTATGAAATATCTTTCCACGCCATTGTTCTGCGCCAAGAATTCATGCTGCAAAGCAAGCCCAAGATTATTTTC